>JAABUQ010000215.1_pt1 | contig 129493 bp, 107 predicted proteins | sample 5560001 | NCBI WGS metagenome assembly JAABUQ01 (sample SAMN10711888, study PRJNA513371) | rock metagenome | isolation source: Antarctica rocks | place: Antarctica: Victoria Land, Finger Mt nord | collected 2015-12-18
CCTTCTCCTCGTCTGCCTCACCCTGCCGCTACCTTGCCGGGTTCTTCGCGTCCTTCGGCCCATCATCCCTGGAAACGCAGTCCTGCATGTCGTCCCAAGCTCTCTGCAAAAAATTGACGGGCACCCCGCATCTTTGCATTACTTGCAATAAAGACATCTATACGCTACACTAACACAACATCAGTCACTCGTATAAGGAACTAACCAACATCGAGAGTAGACATAGCAAGGGAGGGATACCAGAAGAAGTGGCACTACACCGACACTCCACATCCATCGAAAATTCCCTCCATATGTAGATATTTATATCTCTTACTTTGATAGATAGGAAACGAATAGCATGACCGAGCTAATGTGGGATGGCAAGTACAAGGATGGGAAAAAGGTCGGCCCTGTACGTATCGCACTTCCCTTTCAGACCGTCGAGACTGTGAACGAAACCGCTCAGCAACGTCAGCTCACCCTTGATATGCTCTTCGCCGGGCGCGAAACCGAATGGCGTAACTGCTTAATTTGGGGTGATAAGAAGTACGTCCTACCCAGCTTGCTCCCCGAATTCGCAGGCAAAGTGAATTTGATTTATATCGACCCTCCATTTGCTACTGGTGCAGATTTTTCGTTTACTACTGTCATTCCAGAAACTAATGAGAGCTTTACAAAAGAGCCTAGTATGATTGAACAAAAAGCTTATAGAGATACTTGGGGACGAGGGATCAACAGCTATCTACAATGGTTTTACGAAACGGTAATAATTCTTCGCGAGTTACTAGCTGAAGATGGCAGTATTTATGTACATTGCGATTGGCATATAGGACATTATATAAAGCTCATTTTAGACGAGGTATTTGAGAGTAAGTATTTTAGAAATCAAATTATCTGGTGGTACTATGATAAGTTTCCAACTGGCGGGAACGTTTTAGATCGACAGCATGATTTTTTGCTGCAATTTACAAAGACTGACAATTATGTAGTAAATCGTGTGATGGAATCTCGACTAGAGCCTGGAAGACCTACTGAGGTTCGTAAGAAAGTAGCAGGACGTATTACGAGAATAGTTGACCCAGAAACTGGCAGAACAAAATTTGTAGAGGGAACAACAGAAAAGAAAGTTTCTGATGTTTGGCGTATACCACTTATCAATAGTATGTCAGCAGAACGTATTATCACAGCATCAACAAATAAAGGTGATCTCGTCCTTGACTGCTTCTGTGGCAGTGGCACAACTGCTACTGTTGCTGAGAAACTTGGGAGACGTTGGATAACTTGCGATTTGGGACGTTTCGCTATTCATACTGCTCGCAAACGGCTCCTATCTATTGATAACGTGAAGCCGTTCGTTATTCAGAATCTTGGCAAATACGAGCGACAGGCGTGGCAAGCGGCTGAGTTCTCTGATCCAATGCAACGGGCTAATGTGCAGTCGCGCTATCGCAATTTTATTCTCCAGCTTTATCATGCTACTCCAGTTGACGGGTATGTGTGGCTTCATGGTATTAAAGGGGGAAAGCTTGTGCATGTTGGGTCGGTTGATGCGCCGATTTCATTGGGTGAGGTACGGTCTATTGTGAACGAGTTCTGGCGGGTTCGGGGAAAAGATGTCGGTGAACATAGCAATAGCATTGATGTTCTTGGCTGGGATTTCGCCTTCGATCTCAATGAAACAGCGAAGCAAATGGCTGCAGACTCCAATATCAAACTGGCTTTTAAGAAGATACCACGAGAGGTGCTGGAAAAGAAGGCCGTTGAACAGGGAGATATAGCCTTCTATGAACTGGCGGCCTTAGCGGTAGATGTGAAGCCAATGAAGAAATGTGTAGGTGTTGAACTGACGAACTTCTTCATGCCACCGGATGATGTTCCTGAGGATGTAAAAAATGCCATTAAGCATTGGAGCCAGTGGATCGACTATTGGGCCGTTGACTGGGACTACCGGGACGATACGTTCCATAACCAATGGCAGACCTACCGCACTAAGAAAGAGCCGAAAATACTCCTCAAAACTTTTCACGAGTATGAGGAGCCTGGCAGCTACACTATCGTGATCAAAGTCATAGACCTTCTCGGCAATGACACCGCAAAAGCTGTGACGGTAGAGGTACAGTGAGGTGAAGTGAGGCCAGTAGTACAAGTACATAGGTTCAGACAAAAGAGAGTTAGAAAGTAACAGGGATGGCACGCAGTCGCAAAACAACAGAGAATGATGCTCAACTCGGTCTATTTGATCTTACTCTGTATCTCAAAACGGCCCCTTGTGTTCCAGCATTACGCAAACAGGTAGCAGAGTGGAAAGCCAATGGCTATCAGGGAGTCACGCGCACAACTCGTACATTGCTCAATTACTGGTTTTTTGCCGATCACAAATTGCCTACTGGTCAACTGTTCAAGTATCATGATGCCCAGCGCGAAGCGATAGAGACGCTCATCTATGTTCATGAAATAGCAAAGATTCGCAGCCGTAAAGACCTGTTGGAGCAGTACGCGCCCGCTAGTAGCCAGGTACGTTTACCTGCTTATGACGAGTTTGCTCGTTACTGTACGAAAATGGCAACGGGCAGTGGCAAAACAAAGGTCATGTCGTTGGCAATTGTCTGGCAGTACTTTAATGCAGTACGTGAGAATGAAGACGACTATGCCAAAACCTTCTTGATCATTGCTCCGAATGTCATTGTCTTTGAGCGATTAAAAAGCGATTTTGAGGGTGGACGTATCTTCAACCTTGACCCGCTCATCCCACGAGAACTGAAAATTTCGTGGGAGTTTGATTGTATTATGCGCGGTGAGGCAGAACGCGCCCCAGCAGACGGGACGCTCTTTCTCACCAACATTCAACAGCTTTACGATAGAACCGAGCGTAAGAAAAACGGTGAAGACGAGCCTGAAATCATGACTGAGGTGCTTGGTCCCAAGCCTAAAGACGATTTATATAGTGAGCTTACTGATTTTATCGACATGTTGAGCAAACGGACAGGACGCCTGGTAGTGCTCAACGACGAAGCGCATCACACGCATGACGAAGAGAGCGAATGGAACGAGGTTATTCATAGACTCCATACAGGTCTACCGCTAGCTGCTCAATTGGACTTTTCCGCGACTCCCCGTTTCAACAAAGGTGGCTTATTCCCCTGGGTTATTTCTGATTACCCAATCAAGCAAGCTATTTTAGATAGCATTGTCAAAAGACCTGCGAAGGGGGTCGCCGACTTTGAAGAGGCGAAAAGCGATGTTGCCAGCGTGAGGTATCGAGTCTATTTAACAGCAGGTGTAGAACGTTGGCGCGAGTATCGAGAGCAGCTTGCACCACTTGGGAAAAAACCTGTCTTGTTTATGATGATGAACACGACTGAGGAAGCAGAAGACGTGGGAGACTGGCTCCGTAAAACGTATCCCTCTGAATTTGGTGGCGAGAACAGGGCACTAGTTATTCACACTGACAAGTCAGGACAAATCTCAAAGAAAGACCTTGATACAGCTCGCAAACTTGCGCGTGAAGTCGATAGCCCCGATTGTCCTACCAACGCTATTGTCAGCGTCCTGATGCTGCGAGAAGGGTGGGATGTGCAAAACGTAACGGTCGTCGTTGGATTGCGTCCCTACACGGCAGCCGCGAACATTTTACCTGAGCAGGCAATCGGGCGAGGCTTACGTCTCATGTTCAGAGGCAAGACATACTCAGAGCGTGTGGACATTATCGGCAACAAAGCATTCCTTTCCTTTGTGGACGATCTGGAAAAACTGGAAGATGTGAAGCTTGATACATTCGAGGTAGGCAAAGACAAGTTAAAGATTATTGCCATTGAGCCGCAAATGCCTGAGAAAGCTGCATACGACTTATCACTACCAAGACTCTCGCCAGTGCTCGTGCGTAAAAAGACATTATCCGAAGAGATAGAGACGTTGGACGTGATGCGTTTCAAGTTCAGTCCTGATCCTCTACCACGCAAGCCGACTGACGCTGATATCAAGAAATTCAAGTATGAGGCATTTGATATTATCACAGCGGAGAAGCTGTTTGACCGGGAGTACGCCATCAAGGAGGCGCAACGCCCTGATGAGATCGTCAGTTACTATGCCAAGTTGATCGCGGTCAGTCTAAAACTGCCGAGCCAGTTCAGTGCACTCGCCCCCAAAGTGTGGGACTTCTTTGAAAAGCGTGCCTTCGGCGAGAAGGTCAACATGGAGAGTTCAGCTATCGTGCAAGCGATGAATCACCGAGTAGCAGGGTATATCGTGCTTGATGTATTCGCAAGGGCACTCAAAGACAAGATCATTGAGCAAGTAGAACCTGCTATCGAAGGCGAGAGCCGAATGTTATCATCAATGGAGCCTTTTGCCTTCTCGCGACCAGTTCTCGAAACCAGAAAGTGTGTGTTGAACCTTGTTCCTTGCGATAACGACTTCGAGTACGAGTTCGCTAAATTCCTCGAAAGCGCGAAGGATGTGGTAGCGTTCTCAAAACTGCCACAACAATTCGGCTTCTCGATAGAGTATACAGACAACAACGCCAACTTGCGCTACTACTATCCAGATTTTGTCGTCAAGAACGAGTTTGGCGAGATGTGGTTAGTCGAAACCAAGGGTCAGGAGTCACTTGAGGTAGTTTTCAAGGACAGAGCTGCTCAAATGTGGTGCGAGAACGCTACGAAGTTAACAAGTGAGCAATGGCGATATGTCAAGGTACCGCAAAAGGAATATCAGAAGCTTCAACCAGTAGAGTTTTTTGACCTGTTGACATTCGTGAGCTAATGGTCTTCATTTCACAATACCATTCACACGACATCAATAGATAGGGAAAATAGAGAAATAGACTAGAATAGAGAACATACATCTTTTCAGAAGCAAGAGGAAAGACAAATGAATAATCCTTGGCTAACTTTATCCGAAAAACCACCCTTTGTCTTGGATTGTGATAAACAGAGTATTCTCAGCTTTAATGCCAAAGCAAAACCAGAGTACCAAGTGCATTTAGAGGTTCTGCCAGAACCTTATACAGGTAATCCCAAAGCAAACATTGTTCTTCTTAACCTCAATCCAGGCTTCTACGATAGGAATGAAACTTTTTTCCAAGACGCTACTTATGAGTATTTTGTTAAAACGAACAGGGCAAATCTCATCCATGAACAGCAAGCATTTCCTTTTTATCATTTAGACCCAAATAACGCTCGATCTCCTGGCTACTATTGGTGGAGCCGAAAGCTCAAACAGCTTATTAACCGTTATGGTGATCAGAAGATCGCGGATGAAGTTAGCAACCTTGAATATTTCCCCTATACCTCCCCACATTTCGGGTGTAACAAATTCGTAATCGAATCACAAAAATATACCTTTTATTTACTTGAGGAAGCAATGAAAAGAAAAGCTATCATTATACTAATGCGTGGAAAAACCCTCTGGGAACAAGCAGTGCCTGACTTAAAAGAGTATCCTTACTTTATGCTCAACAGTGCCCAAAGTGCTAGCATCAGCGAAAGAAACTGTCCAAATGGATATGCACAAATCGTGAAGAGGCTAGGTTAAACGGGGGGTTTCGTCACTTCACTACGAATAGCACTAACGACACGCTGCACAGCCTCATACGACACACCATAATGGCTTGCTATTCTCTTTTGCTTTTTCTTGCTATGCTGTAACAAGGCAAGAAAGCTAAAGGGTGACTCTCGTGTTTATGAATTGTTTAGGACATTGTGTTAGCTGATGAAGAATGAAATAGTACCTTTTGTACTTGGCTTCTCCTTTCACGTTGACTAAGTAGATACATCTGTTAGGCTGTTGTTCAGAATGAAACGAGGATACGAGGGAAGGAAACGACTATGATGAAATCAACTGGAACAATGCTGCTAGGGGTTGTCCTCGTGTTGGTAGGGTAGCTATTGCCCAACCAATAGTCGCAGGCTACCTCTTTAGGACGTTTCTCTTTATACCCTCTGAGTTTGTAATTTACAAGGCTATCATCTCCACTCTTGTCATTTTGACAGGTGTGATTATTGCAGTCTTTGGCTTTAATCGTTCCAAAAGGAACTAGAGAAACTTTCTTTGTCCATGAAAGCTTCTCTCGGCTCAGTGTTGAAGCGTGAAGAAGTGTTCTCTTCTAACGTATCTTTTTGTATGAAGCGAGCTACAATCCAGAGCGAGCGAGAGGCACAGGAGCAACAGAGATGATATGTTCAAGCAGCTTGTAAAAGCGTGGGTGGCGTCGATGAGAGGGGTATCCAATGAGAGCAACGAAAACGGGATGTCCAAGCACCTTGCAAAGCTCTATCGACAGACACGCACCGCGATTTCCAAGACGTTGCCAGATGATTGGCAGACAGCATGGGTGTTAGTTGAAATGGAGGAGGGTACTGGGTCGCTCATCTGCTACTATCGGAGTGAAGATGGTTCCATAAAGCCACTGATGAGCGGGGTGTCGTTAGACGCCTATAGCGCGTTTCGGAGGGTACGACATGAGATGAGCCAAGCAAGCACGACACCCCAATGGAGTTCGGCGACCTACATCCTCCAAAGAAACGGAGCCTTCAGCATCGAATACGGATATGAACCTGTACCAATTGAGGATGAAGAAGAACGACGGCAAGCATGGAAGCAAAAATATGGGTTGTAGGAAGTAGCTCCCCTAGTCGATACAACGTAAGATGTTGGACCATTTTAAATGAGGTATCTTCCATTGAGGATTAGACGGACCAGGATGACGCTGAACTTCTGAAGTGTGCTCGTGCATATATACAGGAATGCTATCTATCTTGATGGCAATTAATACACTCTCAGGGACGAAGGCAAGTGGCGACTGAAGACCCGTTTCCATCAGTTCCGTTATAGCATCGAAGTTTGACAGGAACGTCGACAGCGGTCAGCACAAAACAACATACCTAGACGAACAAGACTTATCCTTAACATGCATGGAGAGAACGACCAGGAACGTCCAAAAACAACCTGGGCCGTATCCCTCCATCGACAGCTATAACCAGCAGGCTAGCTACAAACAAAAAGGTTGACAGCAAAACCGACGAAGAACAACAATAATTGGCGGTCAAAAGCAAACCAAAATTGTTTCTACAAGCACAAAACGGCATCAGAAAAACGTCAGCAAACGCTGGAAGCGGACCAGTTGGGTCCTAAGTAGCTGACGGCAGGGGCATACCTCAAGCCGCCGCCTCCCTAACGCTATAGTTTGCTGTCAATATCGCCATATACGGCCTGACAGTAAATCGGTGCCAACGACTGCGGTTCGTCAAAAGGTTTGGTTCTTACGCAGCCTCGTTGAGGAGTATGTACACCAAAGGGTACATGTCAGACCGTATGTCCACTCACGAGAACTCTATACGGCGCTGTACGTGGATGACCGCGATTAGCAGGGCTATAAGTGTGCATAGGGCACCGCTCAACGCCAAGGTCAACTGGGCACCAACTACCTGGGCGACCCATCCGGCCAGCAGGCTGCCGAAGGGAGCCAATCCGAAGGTAATCATCACCCTGATGCTCAAGACGCGTCCGCGCATCTCTTCTGGCGTCATCACCTGGATTGCAGTATTGGTCATCGCAAGCGGCAAGACCGTACACACACCGAGCACAGCTAACACGGGGAGCGCAATTCGTATGTCTGGGACAAAGGCAAAGGCAAGACACGCGCAGCCACCAATGACGCATAGTACGATCATGAGGCGCAAGGTGCGTTGTATATATTGACTCATGAGCAAGAAGAGGAGGGCTCCAACGAGAGCACCACTCCCCGCCATCGCATTCATCATGCCCAATCCCTGAGCACTAACACGGAAGATATCGGCTGCGAAGAGGGGTAACAGGGTCGCAAACGGAAACACGAGGAACGCAAGCAGAAATTGGAGCAGCAAGGCGAGTTGGAGAGCCAGGTGAGGAAATACTTTATCAAGCTGTGTCCTGGAGAAATGATCGGACGAGGTGTACAAGTCTGTCAGGGGAATTGAAGTTCACTGCATGGCCCGCCCCTTGAACCACGACGAGTTGGCTGTTCGGTAAGAGACGGTTGACCTCCTCCACCCAGTCCTGCGGCACAATCGGATCACGGGAGCCACGTACTACGAGGGTCGGGACGTGAACGCGATGAAGATGCTCTTCCATTGGGTCCTCAAAGGCATACTGAAGCGTGCGAATGGTTCGAGGGATGCCAGCAAGCGCGTATTCGCGGAGCAGGACAGGCAGAAAGTGCAGCGGTTCACAGGGAGTATCGAGCAGCAACCGTCCTGCCTCCTGATGAATAGTGCGAGCTTTTGGATCCATTGTTGGACTCACAAGAATAGCCCGCTCGATGCACTCGGGATGGCGCAAGGCGAAGTTCACGATGATTTGACATCCCACAGAGTTACCCAACAGCGTTGCCGAAGGAAGTTTCATCGTCTGCATCCAGGCAGCCAATGCGTCGGATAACTCGGCGACGTTCAGGATATGGGGAGGCTTCGCACTTCTGCCAAAACCAGGAAGGTCGGGCAGGTAGACGTGGTAATAGGGAGCCAGGCGCACCGCAGTCGGCATCATGTATCCGCTGGAAACGGACAACCCATGAACAAGAACGACTGTCGGTGCAGCGGCGGCCACAGGGTCTATCGAAGCCCGGGTGTACATGGACAAACCGTTCACTGTTGTGATCCGCTTGCCCTTTAATTTGCCTTTGTATTTGCTCAAAGTTGACCTTCTTCTACAGGTTGATATTACTCATGTATTCAGTACGGATCACACAACTACTTCGGTTCAGCAGAGGAAGCCACGTCTCTTATTAGCGAAGATGGCGTTGCCAAGCAGGTTTTTGCTCTGGAAAAGGGCGACTCATAGGACTGTGGAAGCAGCATGAATACGCGGGTAATCCTATTTGTATCACAATCACACGCTCTCTACGTAGTACCCCTGTAAGCTATCTCTATACCTCGACCATATAGCAAGGAGATAGCTCGAAAGATTGTCGATAGTTCACATTCAGTATACGAAGGAGTATGTTATGGCTACACATCCAGCAGCGGAGAATCACCGCAAGGCCGCAGAACACCATCACAAGGCTGCAGAGCATCATGAGAAAGCCGCAGAGCATCATGACAAGGGCGATCACAACATGGCATCTCATCATGCTCATCTGGCTCATGGTCATCACGAGCATGCCGCTCATCATATGGCCGAAGCCGCGAAGAAGCATATCGCACATCCCTCGGCAGCCAAAGCATAGCGTTTTTCCCTAAATACTCACTCTAGAGCATTGCATCAACAGACGCCACTGTCTATTGATGCAATGCTCTTTTTTAATGATGCTCCATTTCACACCCCCTCTACAAAGAAAACCACCCCCTCTACAGGAACTTTAACATCATCAGTACTCCTTGTTGCACCCGTAATCAGCCTTCACACGCGCGCAAAGGTGTTGCTTCCCTCTCCGACTTCCTGTATAGTATTAGGAGCGTTTTTATGAAAGAGGGTAGAACATGGAAGGCTCGGAGGAACAAGAGCAAATTCCTCAAACACAAACAGGTGAATACAACTCTCGCCTTGCAAAGACCGATGGACACCATGCAAGTTTCCGTAGTAGTGATGAGTTCTTCCGACTGGTCATAGAAAGCCTCGAAGGGTATGCTATTTTTACCACAGACAGAGAGGGCGTGATCAGCAGTTGGAATACGGGCGCAGAAAAGCTTTTAGACTACAGCGAACAAGAAATTATCGGCAAAAATGCTGCTATTATTTTTACCCCTGAAGACATTGAGAGACAAGAACCAGAAAAGGAATTAGAGAGAGCAGCCAGGACAGGAAGAGGGGTAGACGAGAGACTGCACGTCAAAAAAGATGGCACGCGCTTCTGGGGGAGCGGTCTTGTTTTTCCCTTATTCGACGAGCAGAAGACCATTCTAGGCTTTACCAAAATTCTACGTGATCTCTCGGAGCAGAAGCGGGCACAGCGGCTGATTGCAGACGCACGGGTCTATGCGGAAGGTATTGTCGAGACCATACGAGAACCATTAGTTGTGCTTCAGAAAGACCTGCGCGTGATCTCTGCTAACCCAGCCTTCTATCACACCTTTCACGTCACGAAAACTGAGACGGAAGGCCACTATTTGTATGAATTGGGAAATGGGCAGTGGGACATCCCTGAACTACGAGCACAGCTAGAGGAAATCTTAGTGAGGAATACCACTCTTAGTAACTACCAGATCGAGCAGGATTTTCCCATCATCGGGAGGAAAGTCATGCGGTTGAATGCCCGCAAACTCTACCGTGAAGCCAATCATACGGAAATGATTGTCCTTGCCATTGAGGATATTACTGAGCACATGAGCCTGGAGCGGCTGAAAGACGAGTTTCTCAGAACGATAAGCCATGAACTCAAAACGCCTGTCACCAGTGTGAAAGGCTTTGCCCAACTTCTGCTCAGGCGTTTCACCAAGCAAGGGGATGAGCAGGCAGTTCGCATGCTTACCAGGATGGATGCACAACTGGATAGGTTAACAGGACTCGTGAACGATTTGCTCGATGTATCGAGAATCCAGGTAGGAAAACTGGCATTGCGGGAAGACCTCTTTGATCTGACCGAGCTTGTTCAAGAGGTGATAGAAGACATCCAGGCAACCACATCGACACATCATCTATCTCTTGAGGGTCAAGGACGTCCGCGGGTCTACGGAGATAGAGACCGCATTGAACAAGTGATGATTAACTTTTTGACCAATGCCATCAAATATTCACCGCATGCGGACAAGGTGCTTGTGCAGCTGTCAACAAGCAAGCATGAGGTGATGGTCAGCGTCCAGGACTTTGGTATGGGCATGGCAGACGTTCATCAGCAAAGGGTGTTTGAGCAGTTCTATCAAGCCAACGACCTCACGGAGACAACGAGGACAGGACTTGGCATGGGCTTGTACATCTCCAACGAAATCATCAAACGGCATCATGGTCGAATGTGGGTTAAGAGTACCAAGGGAGAGGGATCGACTTTCCTTTTTACCTTACCACTGTACGAGAAGGAGAAATTATGAGTAGTCCCAATGACTTTAACCAGATGGCGGAGCAGATGCCGGGGTTCGCAGAGTATCAGCGGAATACCAGCCGCCAGATTCCGGTCGTTAAGGTCATATGGTCTCCTCAACGCTTTGAGGCCACAAACTCCATCGCTTCTTTCGCCAGAGACAACCATGCTTCTGCAGACGTTGGTTCTACGGTGACCCACTCCTTCATGAGTCGGCCATTCTTCCTGGGATCAAAGTGTTCCCCGTCTCCAGAGGTGATGAGCGCATCCACCCGAGGCTTGGGAAGTTTGACCACGAGTTTGCCCCTGACGAGCATAGCAAAGATTTTATTGTGAATTTTCAGTGCTGTTGAGCCGAACTCCTTCTTCGATTGCGTTCCGTCCGACGGAGGGGTGACGTCAGGATTGCTGAGGAGTTCCTCAATACTGACCTTGACGATGATGTTAGGACGTGCTAATATCTTACTAAGGACATTGGATATTAGCATGCCCTCACAGCTGAAAGAGATTAACGTCTCGACGTGGGAAGATTCTTCTCTCGCTCCAAGATGCGCTTCTCTGCGAAATTATGAAGGAGAATAGAGCTATGCGTCTTTTCAGCACAAGTGTATCATGCTCTCATTGCGAAAGATCGTTAAAATGGTGGAACGTGGAGACTTGCTCCCGTTGTGGAAGAACGATTTGTAGCAGTCACGCGTACTTAATAAGGCGCGCTCATAGTCATGTGCTTTTTCCAGTCTGTGTACACTGCTCCTGCCACATCGCGACATCTCCACCCGTGAAATCCACCTTAGTGCAGCCTGAGCCGCAGACCAGGACACACGAAAGGACCCGCGTGCTGTCCCACGCGGGAGATAGCCGCGATCAAGTGGCATTTCTGGCTGCATGGGAATAGTAAGACAATTTCTCCTCAAGAAATAAAAGCACAGAAATATGTGTTATTATATATTATATGACGTCAAGTATTGTTGTATTGTGCAGTGAGAAATTGTTTCCACCGACAGCAATAAGTTTGTAGACGTCGCAGTGGGAGCATATCTTAGTGAAACTTTATGTAGGCAGATTGCCTTATCAAACAACGGACCAGGAACTCTCTGATCTTTTTGGACAGTTTGGGCAGGTTGTTTCAGCGAGCGTGATTATTGATCGAGAGATGGGGCGGAGCAAGGGCTTTGGCTTTGTCGAGATGAGCAACGATCAGGAAGCACAAAACGCAATGAACCAGCTTAACAACTCCACTCTGGAGGGCCGAACCATCATTGTCAACGAGGCAAACGAGCGCCGTGAGCCGCGCCGCGATGGTGGCTCCGGTGGTTTCCAGAGTAGAGATCGACGCCCAAGCTCTGGGAATCGAGATGGTGGATACCGCGACAGGCGGTACTAGAGCGCAGCGCTCACCTCTTCCCGATACATGGTAGTTGGATGATTTGAGCAAAACGTAAGAAAAGAGCAAGCCAACATATGCGTTGGCTTGCTCTTTTCTTGTGTGAACACATCAGCCTACCGCTTTCAAAATAGGTATCTCGCGCCTGATGTCAAACCGCAAACAAGCAAGAGCACGACGAATTGCCTCCTCCACTGCAACGGGTGTCTCGCCACGCGCGAAGATGAAGCCTAGGTAGCTCGCTCCTTCGGGCAGAGGGACAAGTTGGTTATTTAACTTAGCAGTAATCTCAATTCCAGTAATGAGTGGTACTGACTCGGCCTCCTCTACTCCATGCACGCCTTTGAGCATTCCCGCCCTGGGTATGGGAATCATCATGACACCAGCTGCGTGCTCTTCACGCTTGACAGAAGATATCTCTTCGCCGATGGCATGCCGCAAAATCAGTTCTTCCAGGCACATGCCAGAACCAAACTCCAGGATAGTGGAGCATAAGCCACCGATGGAACGGCCCGCAATCTCTAGCATCCAGGGGCCTTGCTCGTTGACACGCAGTTCCGCGTGAACAGGACCTTCTCTTAAACCGAGTGAGGCCGCGGCTGTTGCGACACAGCGTGCAATCTCTTGCTGCACCTGCTCTGCCAACCGAGAGGGAGTAACGTAGATGGTTTCTTCAAAGAAGGGGCCATCAAGCGGGTCTGGCTTATCAAATACTGTCAGGACCTGGAGTTGACCATGTGTCAAAATGCCCTCTAACGCGACCTCGAAGCCTGGAATGAAATCCTCGACCAAAAAAGCTGTATCTTGCTCCCTGCTGCCTTCCGCGAGAAGGAAGCGCTTTAAGCGGCTGAACGCCGACACGAACTCTGATGGGTTGTCGGCACGAATTACTCCTCTACTACCAGAAAGGCGCAATGGTTTCACCACACAGGGATAGGTGACTTGTGCTGCAATCCAGTCGGGCTTCTCGCTCAGTTGAAATTTGCGAAACACAGGACAGGGTGCACCGCCAGCCGACATCAGTTTCCGCATCAGAAGTTTGTCTCGTGCTGCCTCAGCGGACTCTGGTGAATTATGAGCCAGTCCTAAAGCGGCATTGGCATAGGCAGCTAGCTCACTTGCACTATCATCAACAGAGAGAATAGCATTTAGAGGATGCTGTTGCGCGAACTCGACAATCGTGCGTTCGGATGTCTCTATATTTGTGAAATCGACGCCCAAAGGCACATGCCAGTACTCAGATAACGTGTCGGGCAAATCTATGCCGACCACCACCTCAAGGTGGAGTCGTTTTGCTGCACTGAGAAATGCGCCAGCCCGGTAGGTAGCGGGCGACATCAGCAGCAACACGCGTTTTTGTTTCTCGTCAGAAAGCATTCCTAGAATTCCTCAATCTTGCAGAACATCAACTTCAAGGCCCCGTGATTTTAAGGCAGCAGCTAGTCCAAATAAGCGCGCATCACCATTTACCGTCCAAACAAGCTCCGTTGGGGAACGCCTGGCGGTGGTCTTAGCATCTTCATCTCCAGCACCTTCCCAATAGCACTCGTATGTCCCCTGCCAATCGCGGTGTTGTACTCTCCCCTGATAATGCCAGGGTGATGCCATAGGTCGTCTATTATTAAAGCCCAGTCCTGAGCCGATAATACTTGCAAAATCTCTACTGCGAAAGACCACTTTCATAAACAACTATCCTATTTATAGGCAACACAATATCTCTTTTTGACATTCCATTCAAATCACAGTTTCTCTCAAATACATCTTAGTACATCCCAGGCAATCGTGCTAGATAGTATTTGATATTGTATTATGTAACAGTTACAAAAATTCTAATGCGCTGTTATATAAAGATGAGGTGAAAGAGATACAACATGTCAACGCTTGCTTTTTTGCTGGATGTCGATAACACACTACTCAAGAATGATGAAGTAAAGGAAGACTTTGATAGGCTGCTTCAGGTCGAGATGGGTCCAACGCTGACGAAACGCTTTTGGGATATCTACGAAGAGGTGCGTCACGAGAAGAGCGTCATTGATATTCCCCTCACGCTCACGCGACTCCGAGAACAAACGCCGCTCTCGGAGCTAGATGAGGAAACCTATCTTCACGTCCATTCGATCTTCGATCACTATCCTTTTGCGACGGAACTCTACCCCCAAGCACTGGAAACTCTTGAGTACTTAGGTACGTTAGGAAAAACTGTAATCGTCTCGGATGGCGACCCAATTTTTCAGGCGGAGAAGATCGTCAATAGTCATCTTGCCGAAGCCGTTGAGGGTCGCGTCATGCTCTATATTCATAAACAGGAACATCTAGACGAAGTTATGAAGCAGTATCCCGCTGATCACTACGTCTTGATTGACGATAGGCCGCAAATCCTCTTCGACTCGAAAAAGTATATGGACGACAAACTGACCACTGCATTTGTTCAGCAGGGGAAGTACTCAAAAGAGAAGTTTCCTGACAACTACGAGCCTGATATTACTGTGCCTGGTATAGGAGACCTGCGAAATTATAGTTCGGAACAGTTCTTTTCAACGAAAAAACAATAATAGGAGGTTTCTCATCTCATGCGCTATCACATGCGAGAGCGAGCGTGGAGCCTTACTGAGGCATTCGTCATTCGAGACGACGCGGGAAACCCTGTCTTCGAGGTGCGAGGTAAGTTTTTCCACATCGGCGATGATCTGGCGATGATTGATCGCTACACAGGCCAGGAGCTAGTACACATCAAACAGCGTATTCTCTCATTGCTGCCTCGCTACGAGATTTATCGCAATGGGCAACGTTGGGCAGATGTTCACGAGCAGTTCCGCCTCTTTGGAGAACGCTTCAAGGTCGAAGGCGAAAACGGCATGATCTTCCATGTTGACGGCGATATCTGGAAATGGAATTTCAGAGTGAGTGACAACAATGGCAATGTACTTGGGTATGTTGGTCGCCAGTTTTCCATATTCCGCGATAGCTATGCTGTGGATGTGGCAGAAGGGGTTGATGCTCCTTTCATCGTCGCGCTGGCTGTAGTAATTGAGATGGTCAAGGAGCACCACGAGGCCAAGGAACATCGCGAGGTTTAACGGATTGAACGAGCTACCAGGCCCTCTCAAGATGCACACGGAACGTTTTTATCTCAAACGGCCTCACCTGGAATGCAAAGCTATTTTCCTGGTGGGGCACTTCTTTGAGAGTCGTCTCTAACAGGTTGCACTCTTGTACAGAGATAAGCATAGTAGCAAAAGTAAGCATTCCACGCCCACGCTGATTATGGGCCTCATAGAGGCGCACGATCAGTCCATCTCCATCCTCAGCAGGTTTCACTGTCTCGACCACAACATGATCACAATCGGTGTACACAAAGGAGTGCGTGGCAATGCTCAACATATCGTCACCATGCCCTGCGATGTGCTCAGATGCTTCCTCTTTCCTCTGCGTGCCTATCATCAGTATTGGTACGTTCAGTTCATAGGCATGTCGCACCGTTTGAGCCTCACGCCAATCACCCTGGTGCGGCAACAAGCTATAGGTGAAATGGTGCAGTCCCTGGTCGGCATCGGGGTCGGGGAATACTCCCGACTTGAGCAGGGTTAAGCGCAGCACGTTATCATGGCAGTCGTGACCATACTTGCTATCGTTCAACAAACTTACACCATAGCCACCTTCGCTCACGTCGGCCCAGCGATGGGCGCACACCTCGAAGCGAGCCATATCCCAGGAAGTATTGCGATGAGTAGGTCGCTCGACATTTCCAAATTGTATCTCGTAGGTGGCTCGCGCACTATTAATTGCTAATGGAAACGCAGCCTTCAGCAACGTTTGATGCTCATGCCAGTCGATCCCAGTGGCGATATCGATGCGGGAAGAGTTACGCCAGAGGGAGATGCGCTGTGTAATCCGCGAGGCCATAAGGTGTCGCTCAACTTCAACGGTCGCGCGTATTGGTCCCTCTTCGAGGACGTGAATAGATGTAGCCTCGTGAAGAGGATAGGGCTTTTCTTCGTAGAAGAGATCAACGTCCCAGGCATCGAAATTAAGTGGACGGTCTTCATAAGCGATTAACTGATTACCAGTCTGTCCAGGAGTAAACACGTCGCGCTCGGCTCGTTTATCGTAGAGGCGACTCATCTCACCATGTGCATCAAAGGAGAGATCATAGTACTCGTTATGCAGCGTCACATTGCCCTCTGCGGTAGAATCAACTCGACAGGCTTGCTTTGATGGTTGGTTTGTGGAGGTCTCAAGCTTCGAAAGAATACTAACGCCACAGGGTGGAACGGAGATACCATCTATGAGCATTACAGCATTCCCACTCCAATCTACCGTTTTCTGTATCCGCTCTCCGTCTATCGCAGGCGTACCTGGAACCTGTACCGGGTCTATGCGTTCCCAGGGAAGCATATTGAAGAAGGCAATATTCTGTTCTCCTATACCAAGGTGCTCGCTTAGCACCTTTAGAGCCTCGTCCCGTATCTGCTCACCAATTTCACGCGCCTCAGCGTAGATGCGTTCTGCATCATCATAGACCTCTCGGATAGAAGAACCGGGGAGCACGTCATGAAACTGGTTCAGTAAGAGGCGTAGCCAGCCTGTATTAAGTCGCTCCTGGCGCGATGGCATTCCGTAGAGGCTCGCCCATGAGTTCAGCAGTTCGACTTCACGATAGAATAGTTCGGAGCGACGGTTCAACTGTTTCATGCGGGCCTGCGAGGTATAGGTGCCGCGATGATATTCCAGGTACAGTTCCCCGACCCACCTGGGCAATTGAGGATGCTCCCATATGCGTTTATACAGAGATGTGAAATATGTATCAACACGTCCCATAGAGACTATAGGAAAATCTGGAATATCAGCCATTACCTGGGATCGTTCCAATTGTTCCTCTGTAGGACCACCACCACCATCACCCCAGCCACATAAGTAGAGCAGTTCGTCGTTCATTGCTTGTTGACGATAGTTTTTCCATGTCCCAGTCATATCCTGTGGGCGTAAAGGTCCATTATAGGAATAGTAGGTTGTCTCCGCGTGAGCATCCGGTGCTGTGATAAAGTGCGTGAGCACCTCGGAACCGTCGATACCGCGCCAGCGAAAGGTGTCACAGGGCATGCGGTTGAACTGGTTCCAGCTAATCTTGGTGGTCATGAAAACGGGAATGTCACACCCGCGCATAATCTGGGGAAGTGCTGCGCTATAGCCAAAGACATCCGGCAGCCAGATATGACGCGGTGTCACACCGAACTCTTGCTGAGTAAAGCGCGTTCCGTGCATAATCTGGCGGATAAGCGATTCGCCGGAGGTAAGATTACAATCGGTCTCAACCCACATCGCCCCTACAAGCTCAAAACGCCCTTCGGCGACCCGTTTCTTTACTCGCGCATAGACCTCTGGCAGGTCTTCTTTGAGCCATTGCAGGACCTGTGGCTGGCTCTGACTATAGTGATACTGAGGATATCGTTCCATCAGACCGAGTACGTTTGAGACGGTGTGGGCGATCTTTTGGCGCGTCCGCCAGTAAGGCCACATCCAGCCGACATCGAGATGGGCGTGTCCACTTACGGTAATGTGAGGACGCTCACCAGCAACCAGGTTCTTGATGAGGTGTACTTGCAAGTATTCACACGCCGAGGACGCAGAGGCCATGAGACGCTCGCTTTGCCACCCCTCGCGTAGATCGAGCATCGTATATGCTGAGTTGAGACGTTCCAACAGAGCATGACGAGCAATATCGTTCTCGCTCATCGTCAGAAGCGCTTCAAACGCAGTGTGCATTCGATGATAGAGCTGCCAGAGCGGTGTATTGCGATGATGAATGGTCAATCCACCAAAGGGAAGAGGGGCATGCGTGTATGCCTGGATTGTGAGAGCGTGCGGTTGGCCGTCATAGGCTTTCTCAGGTAGGAGGAGGGTGAGATGTCGATAATCGAAGCCACCAATGGCTTGTCCGTCTAGAAATACAGTCGCTTCTACCTGCAACAGAAGGCTATCGTCTGCACCTATGTTCCAGTGTAACCGCAGAACAGTTGGCTTTGTAATGGCTGGTATCTGTGCGGAAAGCCAGGTTGTGCTATGAGTCGTACCCCACATCTGCCTTTGCTCAATACGTTTCCACTGTGCATCGTCGGCTGGCGGAGGTCCAGTCATTGGTCCAGCAGCAGGAGCAACATGAACAGGTGAAAGAGGTGTCTCCTGACCTTCCGCAGCTTTGCCGAGTTCGGCAATGCGCAGCTGAAGTTTCTGTGTGGTAAGCGACATGCGAGGTTCCTTCTATGCTTGTTTTATGAGAGCCTCAGCTTTTTGCTAGTGCAGAGTCTCATATGTTTTTCGAGTATATTCTTTGGGCCTTACAGAGTCAAGTAACAGATATACTATATGTTGTGTTGTATGATTAAGCAGAAGATGCAACAGGAGGCACGCGGCCCTTGCCGCTTTCATACAATGATGGAAAAATCTGCACAGGCACAGGTTATAGTCAGCACAGAAGCACAAGAAACGCTATTCAGGGATGTGTGTCAACGCCCTGCTATTGAGGCGTGTGGTATCCTTCTTGGCACTATAGATGAGCAGGGAAACTGGCATGTCGAACAGGCGTATCCGCTTCGCAATATCTTCGACTCGTCTGTCTACTTTGAGTTCTCGCCCGAAGAGTTGTTGCTGGTCGAACTAGATCATCCCGGACAAATCATCGGCGTTTATCACAGCCACCCGACAGGCTTCGCGACTGCCAGCAGTACTGACCGTGATAATATGCGACGTGTCAATAAGGAGCAGCAAATTCCCTGGGTCTGGTGCATTATTAAAGGACCATTCACGTCAGCATTTGCAGAGGCTTACCAGGGGCATATTACGGATAGAGCGATGATCGCATATCACCATTATGAGCAAGGAGGGCTACAGCAGATTCATATTCAGCTCGAAGAGAGGAGCAGTACAGTACCCCATGAGTTATAGTCTATTTCCTGTGTAATACACTTTCGGAAGATCAGGTCTCTATCCTTCAGAAAGCAGGTGAGTCTCGGACCCATAGGGACATCTCCTTTATAGGTAAGGTCATCTCAATGTAGGCACCCGCAAGGAGGTGTCCCTACGGATATGATTTTCCCCACAAGGACAAGAACCTGATATTACCAGGGGTAGTCAGAGCATAGCAAATACGGTATAATACAGCGTACATTACCAGCATTATGTGGCTCCAAGAGAAGCGCACAGACTAGAGCAAGGATATGTATATATGAAATGTCCAAGGTGTGGAAATGAGGTTGGCCCGGAAGAGGCGTTCTGTGGACAATGCGGTACCCCTACCTCGCCATCTTCACAACAGACAGAGATGGTGAATACTACCCCTCCACCACGCAATGGACTTTTGAGTTCTTATCCAACAAATGGTCCTTCTGTGCAGCGCAACACCTATGACTTTGGAGAGCAATCTCCAATCAACACGCAAAATCCCCCACCGCCGCCATCTGCCAGACCATCGACGCCTCAGCAGCCAGCTATGAGGCAATCCGCACCTAACCAGGAGGGTGGGTTTTATCAAGATGCAACGGAGGCAATGTCGGTTCTGCCTAATAATCCTGGGCAGGGCTATCCTGCTGAACAACAACCATTTCCCAACCCTCCCATAGCAGGAGGATACCCGACAGCAGGGCAGCCTGGTCAGTATGGTTATCAGGCAGAGCCAGCAGCAAGACCTCAAACGGGGAGCTACCCCGGTCAAGGCTATCCACAGCCGCCGTTCCAGGGTACGCAGGGATATGACCAGGGGATGGGGGGAGGGTTCGGTTCACAACCACAGAGGCAACGAAATAATACAGCTATCATTATTCTTAGTGTTTGTCTGGCGGTTGCACTCATCAGTGTTGTTGGTTTTGGCGCACTCTACCTTTTCAGGAATCAGAATAATTCTAACTCTTCTCAAGGTGGTCAGGGGGCTGTATCAACGCTGGCTCCTACAGCTACAGCTACTACAGCCCCTACACCTACACCAACGCTGGCTCCTACAGCTACTACAGCCCCTACACCTACACCAACGCTGGCTCCAACTCCTGCAGCCGACGCGAACTTTACCTGGTGTGGTCAAACGTGCATTACAAACGGCTTCTCTACAGAATACCCGGCATCTTGGAAAGCGGGGACAGGCAGCGATGCCCAAACAATTCAATTTGTCAATCCTGCTCAAGCAGACCAGTACGCGGCATTTAAGACACCTGGACAGACAAGTAGTTCAGCAGGGGATTTGGTTGCGAACGATGTACAGACCAATTTCGCGGCGAAATCTGGCTATACGGCAGTTTCGCCTAACTCTACAGTCACGATCAGTGGAGAGACCTGGGTCAAGGCTGTAGCCACGTATCAGGGGGATACTCAGAAAGAGCGTGTTGAAGTATACGCCACCGTACATCAAGGAAAAGCATACATCATCGAACTACAGGCACCTGATGCCCAGTTCGATACCAGCAATACGCAATATTTTGTCAACATGATTGGTCGCTTCCAATTTCAATAAAGCGCGGCATGGCAGTACGGAGGGCCTCGGTGAAATACTTTCTGATTGTGCTGGTATGCATCAGCGGCATGACTAGTCTCGCGCTTGAGATGTGCGCGCAACGCCTCCTGGAGCCGTATTTTGGGACCTCGCTGCTGGTATGGGCCAATCTTATCGGGTTAATCTTGATCTACCTCACCATCGGCTATTTTATTGGTGGTCGGCTCGCGGATCGTTACCCTTCAGAGCAGGTATTGTGTGTGCTTACCGCAGCAGCGGCACTCGCGACCTCACTTATTCCATTTGTTAGTCAAAGCATTCTGGGATGGTCGGTGACAGGTATAGCACAGCTCTCGGTCAGCATTTTCGTGAGTTCTCTGCTCGGCACCATCTTGCTCTTCGCGATACCCGTGACCTTGCTTGGTCTTGTTTCTCCCTTTGCCATCCGTCTTATGACGAAAGCTATCTCGACAAGTGGGCGGTCGAGCGGATCGTTATATGCTATTTCAACCTTTGGTAGTATTCTTGGCGCGTTTTTACCTGTACTCTGGCTCGTGCCGACTTTCGGTGTGCGGCGTACCCTGTTAATCTTTGGAGCATTGCTCTTTGCAGCCTCGCTTTGGGGCTTGCGTCCGCGTTGGCGACCGGTTTTCTCTGTCGCACTCATCGCGCTCGTTCTCCCGTTGGGACCCTTGAAAGACATTCCTCACCTGATCTATGATCGGGAGTCGTACTACAACTACATTCAGGTGATACAGGAGCCTGATGGCACAAGGGAACTTGTTCTCAACGAGGGACAGGCGATACACTCGATCTACTATCCTGATCCAAACAAGGTACTCACTGGTTGGTATTGGGACTACTTTCTTGCGGCTCCCTACTTCAATCCCGGCTTCACAGCGAACCAGCTTCACCGGGTCGGAATCATTGGGCTTGCGGGCGGAACTGTCGCTCGTCAATTTACACAGGTGTATGGCCCGGTGCCGATAGATGGAGTAGAGATTGACCCGGCTATTGTTGATGCGGGACGAAAATATTTCAAGATGAATGAGCCCAACCTGCACGTTCATGTTCAGGATGGGCGAACATATTTAGCAACGACGCACGAACAGTATGATGTTGTCGCCATTGATGCCTTTCAACAACCCTATATTCCGTTTCAACTTACGACGCGTGAGTTCTTTACCTCTATCCGTTCGCACTTGTCTTCTGCAGGAGTTGTGGCCCTGAATACGGGTCATACAACTCACGATTTCAGGCTGGTACAGGCGTTTGTCAACACGATGAGCCAGGTTTTTCCCAGCGTCTACGTGTTCAACGTTCCCGGCACCTTCAACACCGAGGTAATGGCGACGATGCATCCGACCTCGATAGACACGTTTCGCTCAAGCCTTGGAAAAATACCTTCGGCAACCGTTATGGGTCAGGTCGCGAATGAGGTAGTTCCAGTGATTGCAACGGGTCATGCTGATGGAGGCATGGTTTTCACCGATGATCGCGCACCTATTGAACAAATTACAGACCAGTTGCTACTGAATTACATACAGGGGCCTTGAACCTTGACAGTGACTCAATTTGTGATGTACGGTAACATGGGTCGTGGTCACGCGAGTACAATAGGCCATCAACCAGGAAAAACTAGAAAACTGAGAGGAAATAGATCATGGTGGTAGTTGCAGTTATCGGAGCACAATGGGGCGACGAAGGCAAAGGAAAAATTGTAGACGAACTTTCAATGCATGCAGATTTTGTGGTGCGCTATCAGGGAGGCAGTAACGCTGGACATCGCGTTGTGCATGAGAAGGGCGAATTCGCATTTCGGCTTGTCCCATCTGGTATTCTCTACCCCAGTACGACCTGTATCATCGGGAATGGTGTCGTCGTTGATCCCAAGGGACTTATCAAAGAGATGGAAGAGCTACAGAGTCAAGGTGTGGATGTTTCTCGGCTCTACATTAGCGAACGTGCACACGTTGTAATGCCGTATCATTTTCTCCTTGATCGTATGGAAGAAGAGGCACGAGGGGCAGATAAGATCGACAGTACACAGCGCGGCATCGGTCCTGCCTATGTCGATAAGCACGCACGCACTGGTATTCGCATGGCAGACCTGCTCGATGTAGATACATTCCGCGCCAAGCTCTCCACCATTCTCCAACAAAAGAACCGTATGATCACCCAAATTTATGGTCAACCCCCACTCTCTCTCGAAGAAATTCACGGCGAATATTTTAACTACGGCTTGCAACTTAGCTCTCACATAGCCGACACACAAGAGATGCTTCACGATGCGTTATTTGATCGCAAGATGATTCTGTTAGAAGGTGCACAGGGCGCGCTTCTCGATATCGACTTTGGAACGTATCCATTTGTGACCTCATCATCGACGATGGCATCGAATGCTGCTGTCGGTGCAGGGCTTCCGCCACGCTCTATAGATCGTGTGATCGGTGTCTATAAAGCATACATCACGCGTGTCGGTAGTGGCCCTATGCCAACAGGGCTCTTCGATGACATGGGACGTGAAATGCGAAATCGCGGTCATGAATACGGCACCAACACAGGGCGCGAACGGCGCTGCGGCTGGTTCGACGCGGTGGCGGGTCGCTTTGTAGCCCATATCAATGGTCTCGATGCCGCAATCATTACCAAGCTCGATGTGCTTGACACCTTCCCCACCATAAAAATCTGTACCGCTTACAATCTGCACGGAAAAACTGTCCACAGCCTTCCTGCTACACTTAGTGATCTTGCCGCCTGTGAACCAATTTATGAAGAGGTCGAAGGCTGGCAGAGTAACACCTCTGGCATTGGTTCTTACGAGGAGCTACCGTCAGCGGCAAAAGCATACCTTGAACGTTTGGAGGAGTTGCTAGAGACGCCGATTGCGAAAGTATCGGTAAGCCCTCAACGTGGCAAAACCATTGAATTACAGAACATCCTGGAGATGCCAGAGCATGACTCACGTTATCCTAGAAACGCGATGAGGTAGTTACAAGGGAGCACTTTCCGGAGGCCGCCGAAAGTACCAGCGAGAATCAAGGGGGAAGAAGAATACATGAGTACAAATGCTTACCCTCTATTAGAGAGCTTCATTTTGCCTAGAGGATTCTTCGTCATGACAGCACCACTGCGGGGAAACTGAGTTGGGCATGACCTTTGCTGTTCCCATACAAGAAGCCGTCTACCATCATTTAGCCCGGTCAGCGTTATGAGCGTGTTGATTTTCAGAACTGCGCCAAGCTGGGATGCGGCTCGCTTGCCCTGTACCAGCTCGTCTGCCAGATCCCCCTTTTTGGGAAAAATCATTTGTCCGTCAACGCGACAGTAGGGTGCGGAGTATTCCAGGAGTGAGGAGAGCGAGGAGACGGCACGGGCAGTGACAATATCGAATGTTCCTCGATACTCCTGTTTGTGAGCAAGTTCCTCGGCGCGCCTGTGAATAGCTTCGATTCCTTCGAGATGTAGTATCTCTATGATGTGATTCTGGAACTTTACCTTCTTGCCTGTGGCTTCTAGTGAAGTGACTTGCCATTGCGGACGCACTATCTTGAGGACGAGACCGGGGAAGCCTGCTCCTGACCCAATGTCGAGTAATCGTGTTTGGGGGGCATCATACACACTTAAGAGGGATAATGAGTCGAGGAAATGTTTAATCAAAACTTCCTCTGGATTGGTTATCGCAGTAAGATTTACGCGCATATTCCAATCGAGCAACTCCTGGCGGTAGCGCAAGAGTTGCTCGATTTGTTGCTCATTTAGTTGCAGACCTAGCTGACGCAGACCTTCAACAAATGCACTTGAGAGTTCATCTAACATCTACGAAACGAATTTCTTCTTGCTGTTCAGGTAGTCAACGAGCAGGTATTCGCCAAGGTTATCCTTGTCAACGTAGAACATGCGACCCTTGTTGATCTCGGTCAATTGATCGACAAAGGCAACCATCCAGTCATCATCATACAACATGAAGGTGTTGATGGTGATGCCATCGCGTGAGCAGCGTTGGACCTCTAACAGGGTTTGCCGCTCGGCGTAAGGACTGGGATAGGCGAATTGCCAGCTCTCATTCTCGTACCAGACGGTTGGGCCTCCATCAGTAATCATGATGATCTGCTTGTTGACGCCACGATGTCGTGCTAAGAGTTGTCGAGATAGCATGAGTCCGTGCGCCATGTTGGTGCCGCGCTCATTGTCCATACTGCTCAGCTCGATGAGTTCATTTGGCTTGTACTCACGGCCCATAGCCGAGAAGCCAACGATGTACAGGTTATCGCGCGGGAACTGTGAGCGGATCAGGCTCTCAAGGGCAACCGCCACCTTTTTCGCGGCCTGTTGACAGCCATTGTAGACCATACTCAGGCTCATATCGATCATCAGGACCGTTGACGACTGTGTAGTGAATTCGGTGCGATAGACTTCAAAGTCTTCCTTAGCCAGTTGCACAGGTGTCCCTATACCCCGTCGATGCACCGAGTTCATGAGTGTTTTTTCCAGATCGAGCAGGAAGGGGTCGCCAAACTCGTACACCTTGCTCTCGTCGATACGTTCGCCGCCTACGCCTCGGAAGGGACTGACGTGTCGGCCAAAGCCATCGCGCTTCATCTTATTAAAGATGTCCTGCAATGCCTTCTGCCCGATCTTGCGAATGCCGCGTGCGGTTAATTCCCAGCGGTTTCCACGCTTCTGGATGTAGCCTGCTTCCTCTAGAGTCTTCATGAGTTCTTTCAGTTGTTCGACTGATTGATACTCTTCGTCGCCGAGAAAATCCTTGACCTTCTCACTATCGATAGCACTAATATCATCCAGACGGCGCGCTTCCTGGAATTGGTCTTCCAACCCTTCCATCTGTTGGAGACGCCCCATCATACGCATCGCTTCGTTGAGCGGCAGAGACTCTTTCCCTCGGAAGGGGAAGCGCGTGCGGACCTCTTCTGATGGCATCATAGCTTCAAGATTTTGCGCCAGCTCCATCATATCGACGCGAATGCGATCATCGCCCATCATCTGTTCCATCAGGCCCTGCAACTCTTGTCGTTGCTCAGGTGACAGGTTATCCATGATGCCCTGCATAGCTGCCATCTGCTGCTGCATCTGCTCGATCAAATCATCCAGCGAGTTGACTCCAGGGAAGTACTCGCCATGCTTCTGCATGAACGAGTCGAAGTCTGGCTCTCGACCCTCCTGACGCTCTTTGAGCATCTTGTTCAGGTCGCGAATCATCTCGCGCATTTTGGCGACATCTTCAGGGGTCATGTTTTGCAGAGATTGTTGCATACCCTGGAAGAACTGCTGCATCATCTGCTGTTGCAGACTATCCATCAGTTCCTTAAACTTCTCACGAGCTTCATCATCCATGAAATCGTACTCGGAGAGTCCTTTGATCTGACCAGGAATATCGTTGGGCAGACCATCAAGCGTCTCTTGCTTACGCTTGGCGATCATCTCAAGCATACGCCTCATCTGTTCAGGAGTGAGGTCCTCCCCAGGCTGTCCCGATTGCCCCGCTTGGCCTTGCTGACCTTCTTGACCCTGCTGCCCACGCTGAGACTGATTCCCAGGCTGGGATTGCTGGCCCTCTTGCCCCTGCTGGCCTTCTTGCCCCTGTTGAGACTGCTTGTCCTGGGGCTGCTGGCCTTCTTGCCCCTGCTGAGCATTCTGGGGCTGCTGAGCATCGAGACGTCGCTGGATGCCCTCGCGCTCTAGCTGCTTGATCTCCTCAAGCTTCTCACGCAGGTCATCCATGACACCTGAGGCCATGTTATAACGATTGAGTTGTTCGCTGCGCGTTTGGCGCATACGCTCCATCATCTCACGTAGACCCATCGCACGACGACCATCTTCGCTGCGAACTCCATCCTGCATCAGGCGTTTGAGTGCCTGCTGTAGATTACCATTCTCCAGGTAGTCGTCGGAAAGGGCCTTCAGAATATCGTCGGCGTCAAGTCCTTCGATACGCTGTGTCCCGTCCCAGCGGGAATACCCGTAGCGATTTCTGTAAAAGCGTTCAAACATGTCGCGTGTCCCTTACCGCCGATAGCGAGTTTTACCGCTGACTTCATCCTTATTAAGACGTCGGTTCAGGTGTAGTCCTTCGAGGATAAATTCGATGGACGATGCGATACTAGCCGGGTTACCACGCCCGTTGAGCTTGTCGATAGCCTTACTCAAGCCGCCCACCTTTGACAGTTGGTTGACATACTCCATAGACGGCATATCGTCGCCGACATGCACACTTAGGCCGCGCTCGAAGCCTGCTACAAGCTGCTCAAATTCGCGCTGCTCGAAGTATTGACCGAAGACGCTGAGCACTGCCGCGTTGATAAGTTTTTGCACAACACGGTCTTCTTTTATGTCCCCTACTGTGTCCAGCTCAATCTTACCAGCGGTCGAAGCGATAATCGAGGAGAGGTCACTGACGCGAGGTGAGACAGATCTCTCCTTGAGGCGAAGCGCACGCCGACTAGCGTTGCTCAACACGTTCTCGAAGTTTGAGACGGAGACGCGCACACTTACGCCGGAACGCTGACTAATATCGTTGCTCAATCGGGCAAGATGAGTTATCTCGGCAATTACCTCCTTCATGAACTGCGGGAAGATAATATCCATACCCTCAGTGATGAAGTGATTGCTTTCAGACTCCATGATTTGAATTTCATGCTCGATGGTGCGTGGATAGTGCGTGCGAATCTCGGAGCCGATACGGTCCTTCAACGGCGTAATGATACGTCCGCGATTGGTGTAATCTTCCGGATTGGCACTGGCGACAACATATACGTCGAGTGGCAAGCGAAGTTTGTATCCACGAATCTGCACGTCTCGCTCTTCCATGATGTTCAACAAGCCGACCTGAATGCGCTCGGCAAGGTCGGGAAGCTCGTTGATACAGAAGATGCCGCGATGCGTGCGAGGAATCAGCCCATAGTGGATAGTCAGCTCGTCTGAGAGATAGCGGCCCTCTGCTACACGCACAGGGTCGACCTCGCCGACGAGGTCTGAGATGGTAATGTCAGGTGTTGCTAGCTTCTCACCATAGCGTTGGTCACGTGGGAGCCAGGCAATCTCTACGAGGTCGTCGTGCTCGGCTACTTTATCGCGGCATGCCTTACAGATCGGCTCGAAGGGATTATCGTTGATCTCGCAGCCAGCGATAACTGGCACAACATCGTCAAGCAAATTGGCGAGACTACGCGCCATACGTGTTTTCGCCTGACCGCGCTCACCAAGAAAGATAATGTCCTGACCAGAGAGGATGGCATTTTCGATTTGAGGAATAACAGTATCCTCATAGCCGACAATCCCTGGGAACAACTCTTCCCCACTACGAATTTTCTGAATGAGATTTTTACGTAACTCTTCCTTGATGGAAAGCACTCTATATCCACTTTCACGCAACTCACCTATTGTGCGTGGACGGGTAGTAATGGTCATTCGGTTATGTGCTACCTTTCTGGGGACTGGCCTCGTGGAATGCATGTACGGGATTGAGGACTACTTGACCGATCCTGTATGATCCGACGGTACCAAAAACGGGTGGAACCATACCTGATTCTACAGCTTGACGCGAGAAAAAGCAAGAGGAGAATCTGTTGTGGAAAGGTGACTCCTAGAGCAACGCTACTCTAGACAGCACTACCTGTTAGAACAAATAAACACCCACGTCTCATTGTTGAGCAAGATGAGACGTGGTGTTTGCTCAAAGATGAAAGATATCTTCCGTGCGATTTACACGTAGTTCCATGTCGTCTCTTCATGAAGGAGGAACCAGGCGGCTTGCGCATGAGTCAAAAGTGGGCGGTGAAGACAGAGATAAATACAATTGGGATCACGGGCGGACGGTACCCATGAGTCACCCAAAGACAACGGGAAACTGTGTATCTGCTCAAGAATGTCAGGAGATGATACCGCAACCAGGCTGCCCTGAACAAAATTGAACGAGCTAATCATGCTGTTCTGCAATGCTTGACCCAAGATCGGGACATGCTTGGACTGATGGGCATCTTGCAAAAGCTGGACGACAAGGAATAACTCATTGACCTCCTGGTACTCTCTACGCCCAAGAAGTCTATCACCTGACTCGGCACAGCACTGTTCGATGGCTGGCTCAACCTGATGAGCCAGTGAGCCAGGCACAACAACTTCAATCAAGATCAAGAAAACACTCCTTTCGAGAACTAAGGGGGGACAGTTATTTCCCTTGAGCAAAGTATGCGAAAGCGGTGTGAAAGTGTCAAGCAAGTATAAGCAGCTATTCACGCCATCTTCACACACCTCAACCGGTATACATCCCGATCTACACAAGATGGAGCAAAAACAACGAAATCATCCTTCTGACAGGAATAAAAATAGCGTGAACATCATATTGAGAGAAGAGACATAAGAAAAGGGAGTGGTACTAAGATGTACCACTCCCTGTTAACTATGCTCGTTACGATGGGCTTAACATCCACAACAACCACAACCACATGGGCAAGTTCCGCAAGGACAATCACACGGCTCATGCTGTGCTGTGTTCATAGGTTTCCTCCTGACCAGGAGTATCGCATGAAAACGCGATACACGACATATCAAGGCACGTACTAAAAGGTTCGTATTCATCAGGTTGGCAGGCTGCTAGAGCGTGCTGGTAGTTCTCCACTTCTGCTCGAAACATCTGCAACTCTTCAAGCTCCTGGTCAAGGGCTTTCAATCGCTCAATGACGAGGGTCAAAAGCTCTTGTTGAACATCAACGCATCGCGCATCTGATGCACCTACCAGGAGAGACTTTGCCGAAGAAAGAGGGACGCCTAACAGACGGATACGACGGAGTAACTGAAGGCGGCTCACATCTGCAACGCTGTAGCGTCGGTACTGATTGGTGCTACGTGGTGGGCGTGGTAGCAAGCCAATACTCTCATAGTAGCGAATAGCTTTCGCATTGATGGCAGTGAGATGGGCCAACTGACCGATAGTTAGCCCTTCCGCCCGATCAGTCACCTGTTGGCGGTCACTTTGCTTTCTGTTAGTATGCATCGCTTTTTCCTCCTTCTAGTAAGAACTATACACCTTCCCATCGCTGGAAGGTCAAGCCTCAATTTAAGGAGTAAGAGAGTTGGTTACTGTATCCACGAAGCCTTCGTTTCCAACGAAGTTGCTAGTGCTAGACCGGTAGAATTGGCTCCAAAGGCTTCCTCTTCTCTTGCGCTCTACTGGGCAGATGTTGAGGTACATTCGTGACGACTACGCCTTGCCGGAAAAGCAATGCAGTCTTTAACTGGAACGCCGTTTGATTGTGCAAGAAATACTCCCACCAGTGCGCTACCACAAACTCTGGCAGTATCGCTGTCAGTGTATAATCAGGATACAACTCATGTATCGTGTCGATGTAGTTAAGCAGCGGGCGCGAAAGCGAGCGGTAGGGCGACTCGATCACCACCAATTCCGTCTTCTCCTCGGCAGTAAAACTCTTTTTCCAAACATCCCAGTCAGCACGGACCTTTTCAGTATCGTGTGCATCGATAGAGACGTGAACAGCAACAACCTGATTTGAGATAGAGCGGGCATACGCAAGGCTTTGCTTAGATACTCTGTCTAAACCTGCAATGGGCACGATGAAGAGATGCTTTACATCTTTAGGATGTGGAGGTATTGAGAGTTTCTCCGTTCGTTGAGGTAAAGAAGTTTTTCCTTCCTGGTAAGAAGAAATGTCGGTGACGACAATACCTGGACGGAACAGCAATGCTGCCTTCAGTCGAAGCTCTGTTCGGTTACGCAGGACGTACTCCCACCAATGAGTAACTGCAACTTCAGGAAGAACTATAGTCAGTGTCTCATCGGGGAATTCTTTATGAGTCCTGTCGATGTAGGAGAGCACCTGGCGCGAAATCGTGTGATGATCGATATCAAGGATATCCAGTGTGGCTTTCTCATCGTCAGCAAGACCTCGCTGCCAATTCTGCCAGCTTGCAGTCAAAGCGTCAGCCCTACGCTTATCACCCGATACATGTACGGCAACAACATTTTGCGAGATAGAGCGAGCGTAGGATAGAGTTTGCTTTGTGATGGCATCTAGTCCTGCAATAGGCACGATGAGTCGATGGCGTATGTCCTGTGGTTTGACAGGAATGTCAGTCGTGCGTTCACGCTCAACTCGTGTATAGTGGCGATGGATCGACTCGAACATGAGTACCAGGAGCGGGATAAGGATGACAACGATCCAGGCACCTGAAGTGAACTTCGTAATGGAGATGATTAAGGCGACAAGCAGCGTTGTCAAGGCACCTAAACCGTTAATAATAAGACTGCGCAGCCACCCTCTGTGCATGGCACGTAGACGCCACCAGTGAAGAACCATACCTCCTTGAGAGAGCGTAAATGACATAAAAACGCCGACCGCGTACAAGTTAAGCAGCAGAGAGGTATTACCATTAAACGCGATCAACAAGAGACTAGCCAGCACAGCTAGAAACACGATACCACTTGAAAAAGCGAGACGATCACCTCTAAAGGCAAACTGGTGCGGCAAAAAGTTATCACGAGCCAGAATTGACGCCAAGCGCGGGAAGTCAGAGTAGCTTGTGTTGGCCGCCAGGGTTAAGATAAAGAGCGTCGAGAGTTGGAAGACCGGGAACATGAAGCCCAGAGGTCCTGTAAATACCTTCTGAGCGATCTGCCCGATTACAGTAGGGTTGCCTGCGGCATTAGCTTCGATACCATTCGTGAGTGTTAATGCGGTGATGCCAATGAACAATACTCCTAGAATACCAGCCATCCAGGCCAGGGTAATCGCGGCATTGCGCGGCTCCGGTTTTTTAAACGCCGGAATACCATTGGAAATGGCTTCAACTCCAGTCATGGCAGTACAGCCAGCCGCGAAAGCTCTCAAGATCACGAAAATGCTGAGCGTTTCTATCGGTTTAACATACGGGTGGAAGGTTCCGAAGAGCGGCTGATGGTTGAAGACAAAGGCTTTGATGCAGCCGACGATGATCAGCAGTACAGCACTGCCGATAAACAGGTATGTCGGCAGGGCAAAGATAGTGCCTGATTCACGCACACCACGCAGGTTTACGACAGTGATCAGTATAACTAGAACCACATCAATCGTCGCCACATACGATTGCAACGAGGGGAAGAGCGTCGCCAGAGCCGCAACGCCAGCCGAGATACTTACAGAAACAGTGAGCACGTAGTCGATCATTAATGACGCTGCCGCTATCAAACCGGGCAGTGTGCCCAGATTGTCTTTCGCCACAATATAGGAGCCACCTCCATTGGGATAGGCCGGAATGGTCTGGCGATAAGAGAGGGTCACAATGGCAAGTAGAACCACAATAGCTAAGCCGATATACCATGTCGGCCAGAGATATGCCGACCCGACCTGGACTTCTATCAACAGCGAGTACAAAATAGCCTCTGTTGCATAGGCAACGGACGAAATGGCATCGGATGACAGGACGGCCAGAGCCTTGAACTTGGAGAGGCGTTCGTGTTCTAGCTGAGCATTTGCGAGAGGAGCACCAATGAGGAAACGCTTGACGTTATACCCTGCTCGGCCCAAGCCACCGCTTGGAATCTCTGTTTCTGGCGTCGCCTCTAGCATTCCAGAGTCTACTCGGCGTAGCGAGGAATGCGTGGCATATGTTCTGCGTACACGTTGGTTTCCCAATGATCTTCCCTGTAAGACCTCAGTACGCCTAAGTTGGGCGGCATCTTCATCAGAGAATTGTGTATTTTCAGGAGTACGAGGAGTACGTTCCTCTTCCTTTAGCGATTCACCATCTGTATTGTTCATTAGAACCCTCATGGTATATAGTAGGAAGAAGAGCAACGAGATTTAAGATCGATCTTATGCTCCTCTCAAGCTCAAACGAGGAACAATATTCCTCTATTCTGCGGTATGATAAACGACCCAATATGAAAGCATTCAGCCACTTCTTGTATTAGGGATGATTTGAGACATATTACTGGCACAAATGGACATTTGTACTGCCCTTCGCCTCTATATGGAACACATAGAATTTGCTATCGGCTCTTTCCACGATATGTTGTATGTCGTTAGAGTCAAGCAAGATTCCATCTTTACCCTTTATGAAGAGGAGGACGCCATCACAGGCTAATTTTTTAGTCAGAGTACCGACGCTCTGCTCAACATCGCTAGTAAGGACCTCCACTTGCTCCACTGGCACCTGAAACTTACTCGCTTTATGAGAAACCGCTTCTAAAAAATCCCTTGATTGTTGCATGATCTCAAGACGTACAGCCTTCATTTTTTGCTTCTCCGGTACACGAATGAGAGAAACTGGTACAAGCGTAGCATTGTGCTGTTTCGCTAGATGCACAGCGTGTTCAATGGCATTCGCATCTATATCATGAGAAAAAGGGAAGAGAAGACGTGTTGTCTTCATAGCACCCTCCTGGCAAATAAGCTGGACATCAATTACTTGTTTACGTCAAAGTATATATGCCAGGGTATCAGTAGATACTCAGGAAAGAGAGAGAAATCCTAAAGATTTTCTCAAAGTTTTTTGCGTCTACTTCTCTCCTGTGCTACACTATTCTGAGTATTCTCGCTTGGCACAGTTTCGTAAGCTGTGCTTGTCTACATAAACATCCAACAGAGCAAGATTCTTAGAATGATCGAAGGAAAACAATAGTATGGCACAGGAATCTGTAGCCCCGGAAACATCGTATACATCTCACGGCAACAAATCAGACCACTCAACAAGTATGCTTGGCCCTATTCTTTGTTGGGCCGTCGTCTTTGCAGATATTGGCACCTCTGTCTATTACACTCCCGGCATTCTCTATGGAACCGTTGGCAACCTTGCGGGCTTCTTCGTGTTCTTGACCATGTCAGTTTTCGTCCTGCTCACGCTGAAGTATGTTGAGGTTACGCACCGCTTCCCGCAGGGTGGTGGCGTGGTAACGGTGGCATCGCAGGCCATGAATCACTGGGTTGGGGCGTTAGGGGGCATGTTTATTCTAGTGGACTACTTTCTTACATCAGCTATCAGCAGCCTATCAGGGATGGAATACCTGAGTGTGGTAGTACCGGCAATTGGTGAAAGCGTGAAGGTACCGGGTTTAGGCTCAATCCAGCTTGTTATTCTGTTAATCACTGTTGGGGTGCTTATACTCTTAGGCATCCTAAACTGGGTGGGAATCAGCGAGAGCGCGAGAGTCAGCCTTGTCGGGGCTATTATTGCTTTTATCAGCGATATCGCTATTTTAATCACGGTGTTTACGCACCTATCCTTCTCGGAATTTCTCTCGCTTTTCCCAAAGATGTTCGCAACTCATGCACTCACCCCTAACTCTATCCTTGTTGGATTTGCCGGTTCTTTCCTCGCCTTCTCGGGCCTGGAAAGTATCTCGCAACTCTCTCCTGTCATGAAACAACCCCACAAGAGAGTTGCAGGAATTGCGATGCTGCTTGTTGTTTTGACAATTGGTATAACCAGCCCCTTGCTCACGATGCTCTCGACCATTCTTTTGCCGAGTGCAGCAAAAGATCCGGTACAGAATACTCAGATCATTTCTCTTCTCGCTGGTCGTTGGGGTGGCATGTTCTTACAAACAGAGGTAGCGATCAGTGCCACCGCGCTGCTCGTATTTGCCAGTAATACGGCCATTATTGGAGCCTATCACGTGTTCATTGCACTTACACGTATGGAGTTCCTCCCTAGCTTTGTTTTGCGGCGTAACAAGTTACGTGGAACGCCTCACTATGCTATTGCTCTAGCCACGGGCATTCCAGTAGTAGTACTCATCGGGGTGTTGGGCCAAATCAACCTTCTTGGAGATATGTACGCGTTCGGTCTACTAGGAGCCTTCACGCTTACCTGCCTGGGACTGGACATCGTCCGTTATCGAGATTGGAAGATAGCGCGGGCCACAAAGCGAGGTGCATCAGTAAGGATAGGAGAGGACGATTACGGCTCAGTGCGAATCGATACAGCGCAACAAAGTGATGAAACTTCCAGAAATGGGACAAGTGTAAATGGTTATAGCTCTTCTGAGAGCGTACCATCATCTAACACAATTGCGGAAGCACCTTCCAACGCTAGGGAAGGTCTGGGACTTTGGTTCAAGATTAGTTTCTTCTTAGGTATTCTGACCACCTTGTTAGTAGCTATTGCATGGTCCACCAACCTGGTAACAAAGCCGTTAGCGACAGCCTTTGGTGGTGGAGTAGCTACGTTAGGAATGATAATTGCCTACGCCGATTACATCTATCATGAGAAGAAGGGGCGCGTGCCAGTCCCGGTGGTCGTGACACGCATCGATGAACCGATGCCTAACTCTGTCTTAGCAGTGTTAACAGCAAGCAACGGGCATAATAACGCTGTTATTCGTGCGGCGGTAAACAATGCAGACACTCGTGGTCCACTTGTCTTCTTATATGTAGGGAAGCCGACACGACGTAAAGAAGCCCCAAGCATGATGGAAATTGTTGATCCATATCTGGACGACGAGCACGCCAAAGAATACTTTGGTCGGGCAGAAAGTCTCGCACTAAAAGCGAAGGTTCCCACGCGGCGATTTGTCTATCTTGAGGAGGAACCAGACATAGTAGCACATGCCTGGCAAACGATTCATCCTCATGATATAGTGATCGCGGCAGAGGATGAGAAAGAGTTTCACGATGTGAATCCTGATCGCATCCGCTATGAACTGACATCAGATGGGAAAGTGGCGCACTTGCTCAAAACCTGGTAGCTATTGTATGGTAAGGGAGAGGATGTATACGATGGCTCAAGAATCCATGGCGCGTGGGACAGCTAATCCACCTCTAAAGACCGACGAGGCTGAAGCAAAGCCACAACTTGGCCCTTTTCTCTGTTGGGCGGTCGTATTCGCGGACATTGGCACCTCTATCTACTATGTGCCTGGTATTCTTTACGGAACCGTGGGCAGGCTCGCGGGTTTCTTTGTATTTCTCACTATGGCGGTCTTCATCCTGCTCACGCTCAAGTATGTAGAGGTCACATACCGCTTTCCTCAGGGTGGTGGAGTTGTCACAGTGGCGGCACAGGCACTCAATCACTGGTTTGGTGCGCTGGGTGGCATGTTCATTCTCGTCGATTATTTCCTCACAGCGGCTATCAGTTGCCTTTCGGGGATGCTCTATCTAAGTGTGGTTATGCCAGTAATTGGTCCTCAATCAAATTTCTTGGGGTTACCCGTCACACTATGGATCACGATTCTCATGCTTGTGTTACTGGGTATTCTCAATTGGGTTGGCGTTAGTGAAAGCGCGAAAGTAAGTATGGTGGGAGCGGTTATCGCTTTTGCTAGCGATATTGCCATTCTTGTCACCGTCTTTGCTCATCTCTCTTTCCCCGATTTTCTTGCGCTCTTCTCCAAGATGTTCGCGGGCCGGGCTCTTACGCCTGTCACTATATTGGTTGGATTCGCAGGCTCATTCCTCGCCTTTTCGGGGTTAGAGAGCATCTCACAGCTTTCGCCTGTTATGAAGCTACCACGTAGAGCAGTGGGGAAGTTGGCTCTATTTCTGGTCGTGTTGACCGTAGGTATCACCAGTCCTTTGCTCACGATGCTCTCGACTCTTCTCTTGCCAAGCGAGGCAGCCAATCAGACAACGAATGCTCAACTCATTTCTCTTCTCGGTGGTCATTGGGGAGGAGCGTTCTTACAAACAGAAGTTGCGATTAGCGCAAGCGCACTGCTTGTTTTTGCCAGCAATACGGCTATTATTGGTTCTTACCACGTCTTTTTGGCTCTTTCACGTATGGAGTTCTTTCCTGAGATCATTCTGCGGCGTAACAAGTTACGCGGTACACCTCATTACTCTATCGCACTTGCTACAGGCATCCCTATTCTCGTACTGCTCCTGGTGAGAGGAGATATTAACGTTCTTGGAGATATGTACGCATTCGGACTCCTAGGGGCATTCACTCTGACGTGCTTAAGTATGGACATAGTCCGGCACCGCACCCGTAGAGCTAGAAGGCAGGCATTCCAATCCATGAACGATAACGACACTCATGCGCAAGGGCAGGCACCGATGACGGTAAAGCAGAAGCGAGACAATGCAGCAGAGATGGTAGAGACGAGTACGACGAATGAATCGACACCAGTTTCTGAACGACCAGAACCAGAGGGACGGTGGACGAGATCGACGCTTAACTTCTGGCTAGGAATAGCCACAACGCTCCTTGTTGTCATCGCGTGGTCTACCAACTTGATAAGCAAGCTCCCTGCGACAGAATTTGGCGGGTCTGTGTCTGTTATTGGAATGGCGATTGCTTTCATTAACTATAGGCGTCACAAGCAGAGAGGGCGTGTGCCGGTAGTCGTCACGCAGCGAGAGAAACATCTGCCTGGCTCAGTACTAGCTATACTCACTCCTGGAGAAGGACACAATAGCGCGGTCATGGAGGCAGCGGTTAAGGGTGGAGACCACGTTCCTGTCATGTTTTTATACATAGGGGAACGCTCATCTGCCCGGAAGCCCGAGGTATTCAGGCATGTCGCAGCGCATTTAGAAGATGCACAAGCAAAACAAGATTTCGGGAGGGCGAATCACATGGCACTAGAGGCACACGTTCCTAGCCTCTTCGTCTATAGACATAAGGAGCCGGGTGCGGCGTTCCACGTCTGGCAAGTAGTGCATCCATCTGACACGATTATCGCTGCGGATCAAGTCTCTGCACTGCAAGATATTCAGCCCGACCAGATACGATACGAGGAGACCTCTACAGGAAAGGTAGCTCACCTGGTAAAACAGTGGTAGGGCCATCAACTCACTGTATCTGCTTCGTCGGAATGGAAACGATAGCCCACACCTGACACGGTAGTGATGAAGCGAGGATGCGCGGGATCAGGTTCGATCTTCCGACGCAACTGACCAATGTAGACGTGAAGGTAGTGCGCCTCTGTGCCATAACCGGTACCCCACACCTGGGAGAGCAGCATCTGGCGCGTCATAATCTTTCCACTGTTCTTAATCAGCGCTCTGAGGAGATCGTATTCAGTAGGAGTTAACTTAACCTCTTGTCCATTGACGTGAACGAGACGCTGAGCGAAATCAACTTTGAGCGGTCCCGCTATAAATGAAGGCTCCGTACCACTGTGTATTTGTGCTGCATGACGCAGGGCAACACGTATACGGGCCAGCACTTCATCTATGCCGAAGGGCTTCGAGACATAATCATCGGCCCCAAGGTCAAGTGCTTGTACCTTGTCGCGCTCGGCATCCTTCACCGATAGGACAATAATAGGCAAATTTGATATTGCCCTCACCTGCTTACATACATCAAGGCCACTCATCCCTGGGAGGCCAAGGTCGAGGAGCATAAGATCAGGCCGATGTAGCGTAATAGCATCCAGGGCCTCTTCTCCACTATCTACAGCGAATGCCTCAAACCCATGAGCTATAAGGTTGCGTTGTAAGGCACGTCGAATCTCTACTTCATCATCGACTACAAGGATGCGCGCTCCACCTTTACTCATATATCAATTCCTTTGCCTTCTCTGTAGCAGGTAGTGTAAACCGAAAAATAGCACCACCGCCTTCTCGATTTTCAGCCCAAATATGCCCGCCATGCGCTTCAATGAGACCGCGGCATACGGCAAGACCCAAGCCTGTACCCATAGTTCCTCTGCGTTTCGCTCCTGATACACGGTAAAATTTATCAAAGATACGCTCCTGGTCCTCAGTTGGGATACCTTGACCGTGATCGGCCACACTTACCAGTACCTCTCCATTTCTTGCCTCCGCGCTTATCTCAATTGGCGACCCGGAGGGCGTGTAGCGTACAGCGTTCTCGATCAGATTGGTAAGCACCTGGTCCATCTGCAGAAAGTCTAGCTCTACAGGAGGAAGGGTTTCGGGGAGCGACACTCGCACATCACGGTCTCGTAGTAGGGGCTGCATGTGATTCATCACGTGATAGACCAACTCATCAAGCGGATACAGCTCTTTTTCAGGTTTTAGCGCGCCTCCTTCTATACGCGACATATCGAGAATGTTTCCCACCAGACGGTTGAGTCGATCAGCTTCGCGTTCTATCGTCTCCGCGAAACCGCGGCGTGACTCCCCGTCCCATGTTACACCCTTCTCTTGCAAACTGTAGGCAGCGGCCTTGATAGAGGAAAGCGGTGTACGCAGATCATGCGAGACAGATGAGAGAAGGGCAGCGCGCAGAGCGTCAGTGCGTTGCAATACCTCTATCTGTAAGCTTTCCTGGCGCAGACGTGCACCTTCAATGATAGAGGTTGCTTGATCGAGGAACGCCTCGAAGAACGATGGTTGCAGCAGTGCCTGCTCCCGCTTCACACCCATGATATTGCCAACAACTTGATCAATCGCGATCCTTAATGAATCCGTTGGTCGGGGTAGAGCTTCGCGTTTTGTTATCAACAGCTTTTCATCTGAGGGCAAATTAGGATCATCCTCTATCACAATGCGAACGATACCAATGACCCTTTGGCCTGTTTTAAGCGGGATTAGACGTATATAGCGACGGCCTCCCTTTGCTACCTCTGTACTATGTACGACAACTTTTGACGGATAAACAGAGGATAATGTGGAAGTAAGTGAAACATCGTATAAATCTTTTGTCTCACCGTGTACCATAACCCATCTGCGTATTGCCTCCTCATCAGAGATAGGCTTTATTTGTTCTTCACCCTGTTGAGCACATGCTAGCGCCACTAATTTATCCTCACTATTAGGCAGCAAAAAGCAACAGTTTCGTACACCCGATGGCGTGAATACTTCTGTAATTGTGTTTGCAACGATCTCTAGTTGGTGCTTCACATCTTCTTCGCTGGCAGTAGCCTTCACCAATTCATATAATGCACGAGCCTCCTGCTCTCGACGATTGGATTCATCCACACTCTGGCGTAGCCTTGAAGCAACAAGTGCTGTGACGATTGCAGTTGCCAGGAAAAAAAACAGGGCTAACCATTCCGCAGGGTCACTAATAGTAAAGGTATACTGTGGTTGGACAAGAAAGAAGTCAAAGTTGAGAAAGGCAAAAGCAGAGGCACAAAGCGCGGAGTACAAACCTCGTTTGATTGCCAGAAACCATACTATGAATAGGTAAAGTAGTGAAATATTGCGGATAAACGAGAGATGAAACAGAGTGATGATGCCAGTTATCAATAAAGCCCCGATAAGCGCAAATGCGGCATCAAAAAGATAGCGTAGTGCGGATCGGTCATTCCTGCTCCCTAAAAATAGGAGACGTTCCAATTGGTTCATGTATAGCTCCACACTCATTTACCTGGTTCAGGTGAGAAAAAAAGGTGATGACAATTCACGATAGGTGCCACTACAGTATAGAAAAAATCATATCATATGCCACATAACAAGTACAATATAGCCGTGTTCATTACCATAGAGTGCTGGGAGCAAACCCTCAGCACTCTATGGTAATGAACACGACTTATACATGCTTGACCAGAGCTACATACAGGACTATACTCGGCAGATGAAACGGAGATGCACACTTTTCCTGTTGCTACTGCTACTCGCGGGTTTCGCGTCGTGTAGTCCAGGACATCTTGGGAGCAACGAACTTGCATTTGTACGCGATGGACACCTCTGGACGATTGATCCTGATGGGGCGAACGCGTTTGAGGTCGTTGCCCAGGACACGCCTGTTGTTGGATATAGTTGGTCACCGACACATCAAATCCTGACATTTCGCACACTTGACGATCACTTTGCCAGGACCCTGGCAGCAAAGCAACTTATAGTTGATCCTGTGACAGGGCAAATAGGAGATGCGCCAAGCACCATCAACACAGTTGGCATCGATGGTGGAAATTCTATACCTGTCATGCCCTCTAGCACAGATGTGCAGTACAGCAATCCGGTATGGAACACAGCAGGAACACGTCTCTTGTATCGACAGGAGCCAACATCCTCACCACATGTACCCGGCAACGCGTTCTGGTGGGTTTCGCAAAATGATCAACCCGAAGGTATTGCCTCCAAGCTCCTACCAGGAAGCGATTCGCGTCTCTCTTTGTCCGGTACAGATTCGACAGCTATAGGAATAAACAGGAAAGGTATTTTTACTGTAACGTTAGCAGGAACCAATACACGTTATCTTATTTCAGGCCCTCTTCCTGGTCATCCCCTACCAGCATCACTTGAACGAGTGCTTTGGCAACCAACGCATGCACGCCCCGATATTTTATATGCTAATCCTCAACCTAAGCGGACTACAAAAGATTTTGAGAGTGGCACTCCTGCGGTGCAACTTATACTACATTCAATGGATGGTCAGGATACAACGCTAACGCAATGTGCCTGTACGCAGTTCGCGTGGTCGCCGGACGGCAACGCTGTCCTGTACAGCACAGGTTCAAAGTATACACTGATAAATATCAACGACAAGTCTTCGTTTACTATTACCGCGGATAGCAATAGCGTTCCCTACTGGTCGCCGAATGGTCGGTTTCTACTTCTGGATGGTATCCATACTCTGCAGCTTGTGAGCGTTGCAAACAAGCTGCAACGTACGCTCTTAGAGGATGGAGATGCATCATCGACACAAGCGCCACAGTCAATAGCTGGTGTGAATGCGCTGCTCCAACCTGTGTCAAATAATATGTGGGCTGCTGATAGTCGGCAGTTTCTCTTTCTGACACACAACCGCCTTCTTTGGGATGGTCACAAGCTAAGCTCTGGCAGGGGACTCTATACCGTGACTATTGATGATAGGGGGCAACTTCAGGGTAATCCAGTCGTTGTAGACACAGGCAACGATACTCAGGCTAGTTGGTCTTATCAGGATGATAACATATCATTTCTATACTAAAGGAGAAATTCGTGAGTAAACAAAACCCTAAAGGGCCGCACGAAGATGACATTGATGATAAGGATTTTGACGACTACGATGACATGGAAATTTTAGAGCGTTTGGAGACTCTCCGCGAAGACATGGAAGAATTGGGCATGGGCACTCTTGCTGAAGTTATTCGGCGTATAGAGGAACTCCATCGTGCATTAGATAAAAGATAGGGACACATCTGTTGCATCCCTATCTTAATTTATGCACCGCCGAGGTATGCCTGGCGTACCAGGTCGTTCGTCAACAGATTCTTTGCGGTATCAGTCAGGACGATCTTGCCCGTCTGCAAGACGTAGCCGCGATCAGCAAGGCCGAGAGCCATCGACGCATTTTGCTCAACGAGGAAGATGGTTACGCCTTCGTCGCGGACACGCAGGATGGTATTGAATACGGTCTCAACAAGAATGGGAGAGAGCCCCATTGAAGGCTCATCAAGGCAGATCATGTGAGGACGTGACATCAGGGCGCGGCCCATGGCTAGCATTTGCTGTTCGCCACCGGACATAGTACCCGCGACCTGCTTTAAGCGTTCCTTGATACGAGGAAAAATCTGGCATACGTGGTCCAGGTCTTGCTTGATCTCTACGCGATTTTTACGGCTGAACGCACCCATCTCCAGGTTTTCCAGCACGGTCATGCGTTGAAAGATGCGGCGAGCTTCTGGAACGAGGGCAAGACCAGAAGTTACGATCTCGCCAGTCAGCTTGTGCTGAATCTGTTTTCCTTCAAACTGTACCGTACCCGCACGTGGGTGGACAAGGCCAAAAATCGTCTTCATTGTCGTCGTCTTGCCTGCCGCATTCGCTCCCAGCAGGCAGACGATCTCACCTTTGTTGACCTCAAGCGAGACATTTTGCAAGACATGGCTTGGGCCATAGTACGTATTCACATCGTTTAATTGTAATACTGTAGTCATGATAGACCTCGTGATCTATGTAGAATGATCTTGTTTGGCGAGAGATGTATCCATCTCTCCTTCTGGTTACTCAGCAACATTTTGATCTGCTATAGCTTGATGCGCCGTGTCAGAATTACCAAGATAGGCTGCAATAACTTTTGGATCACGGCGCACCTCTTCAGGTAAGCCTTCTGAGATTTTACGCCCATAGTCAAGAACGGCAATTTTGTCTGACAAGCCCATCGTTACCGTCAGCTTATGCTCAATCAGGAGAATAGTCAACCGTAGCTCGTCACGCAAGCGGCGCACGTACTTCACGGCCTCTAACGTCTCTGCCTCGTTCATGCCAGCGGTTGGCTCGTCTAGCAAAAGCAACTTGGGTTTTGCGGCGAGTGCGCGCGCAATCTCAACGCGTCGTTTTTCGGCATATGAAAGATTGAGGACGTATTCTTCTTGCCGCTCTACAAGAGTGGGGCCAAAGAAGGCGAGAAGGTCGATAGCACGTTTACGAGCATCCTGTTCTTCCTTCACAACACGGGGAGTGTGGAAGAGGGAGCCTAACACGCCAGCCTTAAGCTGCGTATGTTGACCAACCAGCACATTTTCTAGCACGGTCATGTTATTAAACAAACGAATGTTTTGAAATGTACGAGCGATGCCACGTATCAGAACCTGATCTGGATGCAGGCCAACTAGTGATTTACCTTGAAGACGAATATCGCCTGATGTTGGGCGATAAATTCCTGTAATAAGATTGAAAACAGTCGTTTTTCCTGCTCCATTTGGGCCGATAACACTCACAATTTCTCCAGGTTTCACCTGTAGATCAACGTCCTGCACCGCAGCGAGGCCCCCAAAGCTTTTGGTAACGTGGTTCAGATCAAGCAGAGGGTTAGTTGTAGCCTCAGTTGCTTGGTCTGTCAGAGCCACCCGCTCAACACTCATAGTATCTCTCCTGCTATTTTGCTACTCGACGCGCACTTGGGACTCAAATCCCGGTGACCCGGGTATCGCATCTAACGAATCTGCTGCTTCCGTATCAGCTTCAACGCGATGCAATTCGCGTCGTCTCCTCGCACTCGGTATTAAACCCTCTGGGCGGTAGATCATTACGATGACGAGGATGGAACCAAAGACAAGGTTACGAATGTTGCCAAAGGTGAAACCAGGAATAATCTGGGTTATGGCGGTGTAGACAGGATGAATTATACTGCTTGGATTGGCCCCAAGGGTATCCAGTTGCGCCAGAATAAACTCGTTGATTGAGTAGACAGCAAAGGCACCTACGATCACACCAGGAATACTACCAATGCCTCCAATAACCACCATAGCCAGGTAGATTACTGAATCGTTAAAACTGAAGTCATCCGGTGTTACACCACCAAGCTTTGCAGCATGATATGCGCCAGCAATGCCGGAGAGAAACGCACCAGCAGCAAAAGCCAGCAATTTTGTGTTCACCAAATTGATGCCTGAAGAAGCCGCGGCAATCTCGTCTTCACGGATTGCAATCCAGGCGCGGCCCAAACGCGAGTCACGCAGACGAATGTTAGCAAAGAGGACCAATGCAATCAGTGCCAGGATCAGGTAGTAGTATGGTAGTGAGGTAGTCCAGTCGGCACCAGGGAAAGCTGGAGGTTGGACACCAACCAGACCATTAGGTCCATTGGTGTACTTATCCAGCTCCAGAAATACAATAGGCACAATCTCACCAAAACCAAGCGTCACGATTGCCAGATAGTCTCCACGTAAGCGCAGCGTTGGTGCACCGAGCAATACACCAAACAACGCAGCAATAAGCGCGGTGACGAGGAGCATGGGCCAGAATAACCACGGTTGAAACAGAACATTCAATGGGATACCCGTTATGAGTGTGAATTGATGCGAGCCAACTATTCCCCAAACATAGGAGCCAATAGCGAAGAAGGCTACATAGCCCAGGTCTAATAAGCCTGCGAAACCGACGACAATGTTGAGACCCAGTGCCAAAATGACATAATATCCAGCATCGCCATAGCCTGCTAAGCGACCGTCCGTACCTGGACCAAACAAGAAAGGATCAATCAAAGGGTAAAAGAGCACAAACAACACAAGCAGCGTTACGTAGAAACGTTGAGCACCTGTACTGCGTAAGGGAAGGTCGTTAGGCACCAGATCTTTTGCTTTTTCACTAGCACGACTTCTGGAAAGCACCTGTAATCTGCGCCGCAAACTCACGCGTCGTCCTCCTCCGTTAGCACTACTTCCTCCATTGCTACTCAGGGCCTCTTTAGCTGGAAGAGTACGACGTAAGGCAAGTATTCCACCCAAACGCCCCAGAAAATAGCCAGCAACGGGAAGGATGATTGTGCGAACAAGAGTCCAGATCAGGAGGAGCGTAGGTAAGGAACCCGTGAAGAAAAAGATCACATCAGCAATCAGCCAGGCAATTGCGAATACTGTAGCAAACCAGAAACCTCCCGCTATCGCACGGCTCATGAGTAGTCTTTTCTGCTCTTCATTCATGACAGTGAGATTCTCAAGCGGTTGAGGCGGTGTATAATTCATCGCTTTGCGCACGCGATTGCGTATGTAGAGATACACGGGCCAGATAATAGCACAAAGTGCTAACCCAATAATAAGTCCGATGGCAATCACAAGAACAAGGGGAACAAGGACAAAGATGAGTATATCTATCCATACCTCAACGGTACGACGACGACCTGTATCTGCCGCTACAAGATAGCCAGCAAGCGCAATCACTATAGCATAGAAAATGACGATAAAGATAGCAGACCCGATAAGTGCGCCAGTATTACGAGTAACGTTACTGTGGGCAAAAAGAGCCAGGAACATAGCATTAACGATTTCTGCCCCACTCCAAACGAATGTGAAGACAGCTATCGGCACAAGTAGCGCGACGATCCATTTGATTAGAAGTGAGCGCGTACTAACGGTAGGAAGAAGCGTCCTGACGTTTATTGCTGTGGTGGACATACCGCATTACCTCATTTCCGGCAACGTATATGTACGACTTTGAACCATTCCCGACATCCTCTACACCTTCTCAGGCGTCTGCTGACCGAGAAGGCCAGTGGGCCGGAAAACCAGGATTAAGATGAGTATAGCAAAGATAACGGCTTCATGCCATGCGGCACCGCCATGAGGTAGCACTGTATCGGGAATAAGGGCTGACAGAGCTTCAATCACCCCTATGAGTAACCCTCCAAGCATGGCTCCAACAATATTACCTATACCGCCAAGCACCGCTGCTGTGAAAGCGACGAGACCGAGGGGGAAACCGATGTAGAAGATTGTGCTACCGTATTGCAGACCATAGATAAAACCAGCCGCACCTGCAAGGGCAGCACCAATGAAAAACGTGATCGCAATAATGCGGTTCACATTCACACCCATCAACGCGGCAGCATCTCGGTCCTGTGCAACAGCGCGCATTGCGCGACCAGTGCGTGTTCTAGTGATAAATAATTGTAGAGCTAGCATCAACACGACTGCTACCACGATCACCAATATGTTAATACTACTTATACTTACCGAGCCCTGTGTTGTGCTCAGAAGCGTATAGTTAACTTGAGGGAAAATTTGTGGAAATGAAATGTAATTAACGCCCTTCCAAAGCTTTCCAAGATCCTCCAGAATTAACGAGACGCCAATGGCAGAGATAAGCGGGGCGAGGCGCGGAGCATTGCGCAAAGGGCGATACGCAATTCGCTCAATCACTACACCCAATATCGCGCAGATAAGCATTGAGCCCAAACAAGCCACAAGCATTACCCCCACTAACGTCAAAACACCAAGGTGCGATGCACCAGAAATGCCGAGTAAGTTTAAGATTAGAATGGATACAAGGGTACCAGCCATGAAAATATCGCCATGAGCAAAGTTAATTAGTTCGATGATACCATACACCATTGTGTAGCCTAGAGCAATGAGAGCATAAATTGCTCCTGTGGCAACTCCAATAATCAATTCTTGCAGAAACGTCATGGTCTACTTATTCTCACCTTCATTAATACGTACGTAGTGCCAGGAGATCAAATAGCAAGATGGGAGCAGCCGACTAGAAATCATCCTGTCGGCTCCCCCCGCGAACTAGATAGCGGTACTACCTAACTCATGCATTGTATACGACACTACAAGCTGTGACGCTTAGGATACCGTCACCGCCTTCACGACCGTCCAGCCGGGCTTGTTATTACCAGCAGTCTTCTCAATCGTGATGATCTTGTCTGTGGTGTCGCCATTCTGGTCAAAGGTATGGTGGCCTGTAACACCATTGTAATCGACCTTCTGCAGAGCATCGATGACGGCTTGACGGAACGTCTTGGCACCAGCAGAGTCACCGCTGTTCTGCGGCGTTTGAGCGCCACCTTTTATAGCAGCCTTGACAGCCTGTATCATGATATTGGCACAATCATAGCCAGCCGCGCTGTATGCTCCAAGTGTACCGTATGTGGATTGGTACTTTTGGACAAAGTCTGCTGCTGAAGGATTCTTCGTCACATCCACTGTAGCAACAGTTGCATAGACAGGACCACCACCGGTGCCGATTGTTGAGGCAAACGTAGCTGTTACAAGACCGTCACCACCAGCAAAAGGGGTATTCTTCAAAGCAGCTACCTGCTGCATCTGCTGACGAAGTAATATACCACCAGTAGAGTCAAGCCCACCGAAGTAGATTACGTCAGGTTTCTGAGATGCAATCTGTGTGAGCAGAGACACATAAGACGTAGTTGAGCTTTGCTCACTACTACGACCCAAAACTTTTCCACCAAGTTTCTGCCATTCCCTTGTGAACGTGTCAGCAATGCCAACGCCATAGGTTTCTGCATCGTCGATGACGTAGGCATTCTTGAAGTTGTACGTATTGTAGAGGTAGTCAGCATTTACAGGTCCCTGGTGATCGTCAGTTGTGGCGATACGGAAGTAAGTGACCTTGTTCGTGGGGCGCACAGTTTGTAAAATATCATTCGGGCCACCGCAGTCGATATCAGCACCTGTTCGTGTGAGACATTGATTGGTGTTGGCCGGACTTAAGAGGGCGATAGGAGCGCGGTTTGCTACTGGCATCTCTTCTCTGCCCACGCTGCTGTTAAAAGGCCCAACAATCCCAGCAACAAGTCCATCACCGATCAACGCTCGTACGTTCTGAACGCCTACAGCGGGATCATGAATTCCTTTAGGACCCACATCGTCTTTCGCTACAAATACAAGGTGATATCCAGGGATAGTGTTGTTCGCGTTGGCTTGATCAACAGCTAGATGTGCACCATTCTCAGCAGGTTTTCCGCTACTCGTGTCCTTACCTGACGATGGTAAGTCTGTCGCGATCTCAATAGTTTTAGAGCCAGTAGTAGGGGTAGAACTGCTACCATTACCTGTAGTACCCGAACCACAAGCAACGAGCAGTGCTAGCAACATGGGAATGCCCATTGCCAGGGTGAAAATACGTGTTAGACGTTTCTGCATAGTGCAGTTAGCCTCCTTTAACAATACCAAATACAACTTCTCAGAGAGGTTACAATTCGTGAGAAAACCTTTCAGGAATAAGTGCGCCTCTTACGATGATACTACGTCAACGATAGTGTAAATCTCACCAATTTACCTACATTATTGTTCAACTTGAGTTGTGTCCTGTAAGATAGTTTGTCTACAACAATGTAGTTGAGTTAGATAGGGATACCACTACACGCCTCTGTGGTAGGATTAGAGCGTGATGGCTGAGCAGATTATACGTACTGTAAGTACGGCTGTCAATATGTTATATCAAATTGGGTGCGGTTCAAATTTATCAAAATATGAACCGCACCCCAGGGGAACTCAGCGCATGCAGTCCTCGACAAATTATGCTATGCTGTATCCGGAAAATCGAATATATTCCAGAGCGATTGAATAGCAGAGATGAAGAGGGCAGATAACATGGAACGGGCACAGTTATCAGAGGCGCGGTATGAAAAGTGCTGGTCATTGGAAGAGGTAGCGGAACGCATTGATGTTGATCCTGCTACGGTAGCACGCTGAGAGAAAGGGGAAAGCACACCGCGTCCCGCGAACCTTCGGCAACTCTGTAAAGTATTCGGAAAGACGGTGCGGGAATTAGGTTTTACTGAGGGGTATCCCGTTGTGACACAGAACACAACGGAGCTTGAAGAAACGGCAGATGATACGCTTGCCTCGTTTCGCAGGCAAGACCTGACTATGCGCCTCATGAGAATTGCCTGGGATTGGTCTACTCACAATGCCCGTTATCATGAGCTCCAGATGTTGATCAGTCTGGAGCTAGAGGATAACAACAGCATGAACCCTGATGACCCCATTAGCCGTCGCAATGCTTTGCGCCGCCTGGCATTACTGCCCATCGAGTTGTGCGGTCTTTCCGCTCTAAGCGCAGTAGTCAAACGTCCCACCGAGGAGATTTTAGCGCAATGCGCCGCCGGTATCACGGCGTGCTGGTATCTCCGTAAGAGCAAAGAGCTAGTTTTTGCTTCCCAGGTCGTCTCAACGTATCTTCCCACCCTGAAGGCCATTGCGCAGTCATCACCAGCACCCCAACGAAAAGCCGCCGCTGATCTGCTTGTGCAGTGCTTTCTTTTGAAGTCTACGCTATCGCGTCATGTCGATGGCAGCAATGAGGCCGTGACATATGCACAGCAAGCAGAAAAGTATAGCGAGATGGCAGAAAATCGCCTATTACAGATGCTTGCCTTGCGCACGCAAGCCGCCGCCTATCACTATGGCAATCAATGGGAGCAGGCTTTGCTTGCTGCAGAAAAGGCAAGGTATCTGCTTCAACAAAAACAAGGCAACACGGTTCCCGCAGTGGTGCAGAGTTACGTCTACGCTGGTCTTGCCACCTATCAAGCGTACAATGGCAAGAAGCAAGATTCCCTAACTTCACTTGGGAAAGCACATACCCTGTTTTTTGCACAATCCCTTGATGAGCCTGTTCCGATTTGGGTTGACCATAACAAGGCCAATCTCATATTGAATGATGGTATGACACATTATCATCTTGGTTTACAGAAAGAGGCTCTTGACTCCTTTGGGCAGATCAATACTGTTCAGGGAAGGTCAGAATCTATCTCTGTTGAGTCCTTGATTAGTCAGGTCATGGCAGAGGTCAGTCGCGATGATCAGCCGCGCGATATGGAGCAGTGTATTGGTCACTGGATAAAGGGTATAGAGGGGGCGAAGATGCTACAGAGTAACCAACGCTTCAATGAGGCTATTGTCGCCTATACAGCGATGCGGGCCGCGTGGCCTGGGGAAAAGCGTATCAAAGACTTGCGCGAATACACTGTTCACTGGTAGTGAGCAAGGAAACGATGTGAAGAGGCATGCCGCCTGGGTATGTCTCTTTTTCTTTGCCCTCGTATCCACCTTCTTTAGCAACTCCTTTTCTGTCAGTCACTCCATGTACGTGGCATTGATCGAGTTTGCGATGCAAATGCTAGGAAATGCAAAATGCAACGCAACTCCTGTCAGATATAACGCAATCTACTGGTATGCGGCATAAACGAATGTGTTTCCGATGCCTGTTCTGTTACTCCCAGTGGACGATATGATCTCGCAGGTTTGCAATGTGCTGCTCACCAGGCCATACCACTTCCATGAGTTCGTAGGTTGTTACTGCTTCGTTGAATCCCCATTCACTTTGCAATGCTTTGACACCCTCTATCGTTGCTGTCCAGAAGTGCACTATCTTTTCCATATCCCGATCTTTTGCCCTGAGGGATGAGAGCGCCATAATATTGATTACGTCAATACGCCCTCGTTCGCTTTTCGTTTTTGTAGAAAGTGTTGCTGGATCGATGATCTCTCCCAACGCTTCCATTGCCTTTTTCTGATTCCCTTGATAACAGTAGATCAAACCGGTTTCTACTGGAAGGTCTGACCGTGTGAATTCCATGAAAGCATAGCACTCATTTCCAGGATCAATCTCTGTTGCCTGCCCTAATGCACTATGGGAGGATATTCCATTTTTTGCCTGCATGAGTGCCAAGTTGCTATACGTTCCACCTCGTATGCAAGGCGGTATAGATGATCTAGTTTGTTCTTGTTCCAGAAGAAACTGAGCTTTCTGTGCTGTTTTAAGGGCCAGAATGTATTTCTTGTCATAGAAGTATGCCCATGACAGTTTACTGAAAGCACTCAGTTGTAATGATGTATCTTCTGTCTCTTGGCTGTACACTACCGCGTCTTTTGCGTACTGAATCGCATCTGCAAGCCCTTTACAGTGCCAACCAAGTATTGTCTTTAACAATCCATACCGAGCGGTTAAGTCGGCAGCCTCTTTCCGATATTGTGATGAGTTGTTCACAATGGATTTCAGTACAGACAGATACTTTGAAACACTCTTGAATGCGAGCGCAAGGTCACTGGCATCGCTGCTCTTGCTCAATTCCCAGCAGGCTTCAAGACTTGCTGTGCAATGAGCAAGGACATTCCCGTACTGAGTAGAAGGCACCGTGCTTCCTGGAACCGTGAGACCGAGCGTAATCATAGGAAGGGTTGCCAGCGAGTACAACGCTTCTCGCCGGGTCATCTGATAGTTTTTGTTGGTATCGTTCATGGTGTCAAATTCCTTAATGGCTTGCCTGATAAAGCCACGCTTGTCATTGCAGGTAGGATGGTCCATGAAGGCAAGAGACCAGAGGTGGGTTGTCATGTTTGCCGCGATGAATGCCTGTGGCTCGTCGATTTCCTCTCCTGGTACGACGATGAGCATTTCCTCTGAGGGATCTCCGATGATTGAAGCAGCGGGGGAAGTATCTAGAACATTCTCGTGAGAGGACACTTCATGCAAGAGTGCCACATCTTCATGATGAAGCATCGTTGCAAAGACCTCATAGAGTTGCCGCATATGCTGCGGCTGCGGTTTTGCCTTGCCCGTCTCCCATCGTTGGTACGTCACCAGTCCAACGTTGACACGCTCCGCTGCTTCCATTTGTGATAAATGCTTCCGCTCCCGTGCCGCAATCAGTCGCTCCCATTTTGCCATGCGCCTGTCCTCGCATTCTTAACTGCCTCCATGCTCCCTACAACACGATTTCTTTTCCAGAGCTAGCATAACATAGCATGCCGGGTATGTCGAGAGAAACAGGGGAGTGATGGGAAAACGACATAACAATGATGTAGAAACGACATACAACCTCGAAGCATGGGGAAATACCGAGGAAAGGAACTTAAGACAAATGAAGCGACTCACGATTGATTGAGCAATGATGTCGCATTTCGGGCAAAGGGTGATTATACTGTGTGTGGTTCTTGTGACGGTACTGTTTCACTGATAGTTCAGGACCTTTAGCAGGAATCCAGCCAGGCGGCGGGCTGTCCCTCGTCGTCTCGCTTTTGAGGCGACGAGGGGAAAAGGCCGATCTCGGCGCCTCCGCACACTTAGCAGAAGTTTGAATAATAACTACAAAAGAGAGGGAATCTTTGCTTTATGGGTCTATTTCGTTGGTTGTTCCGGCGTAACAAACGGCGTCCCCCTGTGACCTGGGAACGAACACTGCCAAATATCCCACAGGAATATGTTGACGAAGATGGAAGACGCCATCGAGGGGATGCACCCTATTTGCTGCCAAAAGATGAAAAAGAAATGCAACGCCTGGACTATCAACACTATATTTTACGCCAACTCCTGAAAGGAAACAGTTTCGCTCCTGTGCATGACCTGCTCATCAAAGGCGGTCATGTGCTTGACGTGGGATGTGGGACAGGGCGATGGGGTCATGAAATAGCGCTTGCCTACCCACAGGCGCACGTGGTCGGCTTCGACTTAGAGGACGTACCGCGAACGGCATCAACACCGCTCAACTCTCACTTTTCGCGCGGGAATGTGTTACAGGGCTTACCATTTGCTCACCATTCTTTTCAGTATGTGCATCAACGCCTGCTTGTGGCGGCGATTCCTCTCGATAAATGGCCCTGGGTCATTGGGGAACTGAGAAGAGTCACCTCTCCTGGTGGGTGGATTGAATTGGTGGAAATGGGAAATACCTTTCACAACGCGGGACCAGCAACCAAACAATTCTTAGCGTGGTGGGTTGCTCTTGGGGCATCGAGAGGGATTGATGCTTCAAACATGTCACAACTCGGCTTGCTCCTGAAGCAGGCTGGACTCTTCAATGTTCGGGCGGAAACGAAGATCACTCCTGTCGGAAATTGGGGCGGGCGAGGAGGGAATCTGCTGGCACAGGATATGCTTGCAGGGTGGCCGAGCATGAGGCCGCTCGCTCATTCGGTGCTGGGTGTTCCCCCTGAAATGTTTGATGCCGTCATCGGGCGTCTGTCGGGTGAATGGAATAGCTATCAGACGACCTATGAGGTGTATGTCGCGTGTGGGCAAGCATGAGAGGAGAGCTAGGAGCGACTTTCAGCAGTATGAGGGCTTTTGGAGTTCCGTAATGAGCAGCGAGAAGTGCTGATGGATGAGAAAAGGAAGGAAACAGAGATGGCAAATATGAGATGGTATGCCGGACGCGGTAGGTACTACGACAGTCCGATGGGACACCACTTCGTCCGTTTAGAGGATGGGACCGAGATCGAGGTGCATCCTGACACCTACGAGCAACAATTTCATGCCTACCTTGAGCGGATTGGCGTCCAGCGCACAAGCTGGGATGCGATTCTGCACCAGGCAGAGAACGAGTGGAAGGAGTATTGTCGGGTCAGGGATGCCTTTGCTGAGAACTATCAGCAATGGCTCGACTATCGCGGCTTCGGTGTTCGCATCCAACGGCCTCACGTGCGGGAGCAAACGGGCAAGGAGTAATGCCGTTTCCTCACCATACGAGAATAGTTTCAACAGATAATACAAACCAGGAAGGATGACGTGCAAGCGCGCCCCTCTATCCAGGGTACTTCTTACGAAAGCGCTCAAATGCGGCGATGACCTGGCGGCGCGTCTCTTCCAGGGAACCACCGTTATCAATAACTTCATCAACTAGAGGTAGTCTATCTGCAACGGGGGATTGAGCATGGATGCGCGCCTCCGCCTCTTGCTCACTCAACCCGTTACGTGCTATCAAGCGGGCAAGCTCCTGTTCCTCTGGACAAATGACTATCCACTTGCTTTGACAAAGGGCACCAGATCTGCCTTCTAACAGCTTGACCGCATCAATGATGACGATACCAGAGTCGCTCGCCAGGGAAAGCTCTTGCATCAACGCAACGCCTACAGCGGGATGGACGATCTGTTCCAGGCGACGCATGGCCTCGGCATCCTGAAATACGACTGCTCCGAGAGCCTTGCGGTCAACACTGCCATCGGCAGCCATAACTGAGTCGCCAAAGGCTTGTGCCACTTTTACCGCGATAGGTTGACCTGGTTCATAGAGAGAATGCACCGTTGCGTCCGCATCAATATAGCGTTCGGCACCAAGCTCTAACAACATATGTCCGACCGAGGTTTTGCCACAGGCAATATTTCCGGTGAGTCCAAGAACACGTGGCATGGCACAACACTCCGCGGGATGATACATTTCAACGAAATAGTTTAATTTTGACTATCGCGATGAGTATACCACACGACATATCTGACAGATGGAAAGTTACCAAGCAAAGCAAGCTATCCAAAAAGTACCTGTTCATTTCTGTTAGTACCTCACTGGTTATACAATAGCATACAATACTCAAGCACTTCATGAAATATACAAGATGCAGAGGGAACAAGGATGGGTAGACGCCTCGGACTCGTCGTAGGTGTCAATCAGTACCAGGACAATACATTTCAACCGCTTCAGTTCGCCGAAAATGATGCACGCGCACTGGCTCAATGGCTCGTCAACGCCAGGGGTGGAAAATGGGCACCGACTGATGTGCAACTTGTTCACGGCAGATATGCAACAAGAGACCTTATAGAGTCGCTTGTGATGCAACTGTGTGTCTCTGTTGCCGAACCAGATGATCTTGTACTCGTCTACCTTGCCGGACATGCTTTTATTGATGAGAGAAGTGGAGACGGCTATCTCGCATTAGTCGATACCAGCTATGGGGAACCCAGTACAGGGCTGCATCTTCTCTTCCTCGCACAACAAGCCATGACTCGGAGTCGCGCCGCACGTATTTTATTTGTCCTCGACTCATTTCAAACGGGGCAAATGTGGAGTATGCGTCGTACTTCTCCCTATGACGTAAAGCCGCTGCTTGGACCTATGCTAATACAAGGACTACAGCAGCGAGATAATCGTGTCCTCCTCTGTTCATGCCGTGGCAACGAACGAGCGCCAGAAGCAGGAGAGCGTGGGCTTGGACTACTTATGTATCGCACAATTGTTGGCCTAAGTGGACAAGTCAGCACTTCCGGGGCAGGGAACGTGACTCTGCAACAGCTTTATACATACCTCTCAAGTACGCTTGAAGAGCAGCAACGACCACAGGTATTTGGACAGCCACAAGGTCAGTTTGTATTGATAGGCGATCCAAATTCCGTGCAGCAACAGGCTGCGCCAGTTCCACAATCACCATCTCCCGTCGGCCCTCAGCAATCGAACTCTTACCCATCTCAAGCACCATATAATGTTACAGGTTCACCTACTCTGTCACAAGCCGCTCATAATACAACTGCCGCAGTACAGATGCCTCCATCTTTGCAACAGGAGACAGCACGCCCAATCACAGATGTCTTGCCGAACTCGACATTTGAACAACAGCGTCAACAACAGAGCAAGCTCTTATTGAATCAAGCACAGCAACTTCTACAAATGCAGAAGCCTAACGAGGCGTTACAAATCACCAATCAGGCCCTTCAAATCACCCCTTATAACAGTACAGGATTAACGTTCAAAGCGCAAATTCTCGGTACAATGGGTCGGTTTCAGGAGGCGCTCACTGCTGTCGATCAATTGTTACAACATGAACCAAGCAATGCGTTAGCGTGGAGTATGCGTGCAGTCTTACTCACGAATATGGCACAGCATCAGGCTGCCCTCGCCGCCATCGAACGTTCGCTTGAACTCGACGCGAACAACCCCGAAACCTATGCGATCAAGACTAATATTATGACAAGTGTTGCGATAGCACAGAGCAGAGACAAGAGCCTACCCAAGAACGATCTTATAGCTTCTGACAAAAGGCGTAACGGCCCTCTCTCATTTTTCCTTGGTACAGTGCTTCAATTCGTGGGGCTTATTCTCGGACTCGCAGGAACGCTGCTTCCTGTCCTGCAACCCGGTCTCCCAATCGGGATAGCATTTGTGTTAGAAGGCTTTGGCCTATCGCTTCTCTGTGTGAACGCGGCGCGGGGAGCATACCGACACGGATTTCTGCGTGTGCTGGTGACGCTCTTTGTGAGTCTTATAGCGGCAACTATTCTTGTCGTGAGTCTAGTATATAAGCCCGCATATAGGAAAATTGTTTTTGAATTGCAGGCACATCCATCGCTTCTCCTGCCACTGCTCTTTCTAGGAGGATGGCTGGCATTAGCAGCGGCGTTACCAGTTCTGCTAGCGATAATTGGATTTATTAGCGGTCTCGTCATAGGGATACGGCGTAGGACAACGTAGGGACCGATTATGGAGTTTTACAATTTCATACGGCCATCTCCGTAGGGGCGCGATTGATCGCGCCCGCGTTGCCCATCTGCCCCACCCACGGGCGCGATCAATCGCTCCCCTACATTGGGCTGACGGATGATTTTGTCACAGACCATTATCGCGTCCTCGTAGGGGTTGTAATGCCAACGAGGGCGCGATAATGCGCTTTAATAAAATAATAAGGGAATGATCCCTCCGTAGGGGCGCAATTGATTGCGCCCTGCTTGGGCGAGGACCATGAGGCGCAATTGATTGCGCCCTGCTTGGGCGAGGACCATGAGGCGCAATCAATTACGCCCTGCCTTACCGACGACCACGGGGCGCAATCAATTGCGCCCCTACGGAGGGATTGATCCATGACTGGATTATTTTGTTAAAAGGCATCATCGGTCCCTACGTTAGCTTGCAACGTCGGCGAGACGCTCCCACTCGATAAGCAGTTCTTCGACGCGTTCTTTGGCGCTTTCGTAGTCGATTGATAATTGTGTGAGTTGTGCGGCATCTGCGTTGAGAGCGGCTTGAGATAGTGCTGCCTCTATGGTCTTCATCTGCCCCTCAGCCTTCTCGATGTCGCGTTCCGCGTCCTCTATAGTGCGGGACTTCGTTTTAGGAGGCTTCTTTCCATTCGACTTTGCGGGTGGTGCTACAGGCTTCTCAGCTACACCAGTCTTCTTCGCGACCGGTACAGGAACATCGAGTAGAATTGGCTGCTTTTTGGTCCGGTAATCGGTGTAGTTCCCAAGGTAGGGTATGAGTACGCCGTCTTCAATGGCCCAGACCTTTGTCGCCAAACTGTCGATAAAGTAGCGGTCGTGAGAGACAAAGAGCAATGTGCCCTCGAATTCGCTCAGGACCTCTTCGAGAAACTGACGGGATTGTAGGTCCAGGTGGTTTGTTGGCTCGTCCAGTATCAGGAGGTTCGAGCCTTGCAAGGTTAACTTCGCCAATGCGACGCGACTACGCTCACCACCGCTCAAAGCGCTGATAGGCTTGAATACATCGTCACCGGAAAAGAGGAAACGTCCCAGGAAGCTACGCGCTCCCTCTTCACTCAACGTAGTCACGTGACGAATCTCGTCAAGGATTGTGCGTTCGTAGTTGAGTCCAGCATGCGTCTGCGAGTAGTAGCCGACGCGCACATTGTGTCCAAGATGTGACTGCCCGCTAATGGGCGGAAGTTCACCAATCACTGTTCTCAGGAACGTTGTTTTGCCTGCTCCGTTTGGTCCTATAAAACCAACGCGGTCTCCGCGCAGTAGTTCCAGGTCGGCAACGCGCAACAGTACAATAGGCTCAGTGCTTTTCTGTGCATCGCGCCTTGCACCGCCCCCATAACCAACCACGAGTTTATTGGTTGAAACGACAACTAGACCACTGTCGGTGACAGGTGTGAACTCGAAATGCAGTTCTGGAAAGTCCTGTGGACGCTCGACGCGTTCAAGACGATCTAAAAGCTTTTGTCGCCCTTGCGCCTCGCGGCTGCGCTGACCGGCCTTGTAGCGACGAATGAACTCTTCTGTATGAGCGATATGTGCTTGTTGGGCCTCGTACTCGCGCTGTTGCCGCTCCATGCGCTCTTCACGCAGGTGAAGGTACTTGGTGTAGTTGCCAGGGTATTCCTCGATACGACCGAAGGCCATTTCGATGGTGCGCGACACGATTTTATCCAGAAAGTAGCGATCATGGGCGACCACCATCAAAGCCCCCTTCCAACTCGACAGATACGTCTCCAACCACTCAAGGGCCGCGAGATCAAGGTGGTTTGTTGGCTCGTCGAGCAGAAGGAGATCAGGCTCCTGTAGCAGCAATTTCCCCAATGAAGCGCGCGTTTGCTGCCCACCGCTCAGGCGCATTACGGGTGAGTTTTGTTGTTCTCTTGTGAAACCCAAACCGTCGAGAACGCGTTCTACACGGTTCTCATAGGTATAGCCGCCAGCATGTTCATAGCTTGTTTGCAGTTCATCGTAGCGTGCCAGTAATCTCTCATGAAGCATAGTGTCGCTTTGAGCAGCAGGAGATGCCATTTCTTGCGCAAGTTCGTTTAACTCCTGCTCCCAGGAGCGTAACTCGGCAAAAACGGTCAACATCTCCTGACGGAGTGTGTTTTGTGGTTGAAAACCAATATATTGAGTCAGGTAGCCGATACGTGTATTACGTGCGACGGAAATTGTACCTTCATCAGGTTCTTCACGGCCAGCGAGAATGTTGAGGAGTGTTGTTTTTCCAGCACCATTGGGGCCAACAAGTCCAATACGATCATGCTCGTCTATCTGAAAAGAGATTCCAGAAAAGATACGTTCCGCCCCGAACGACTTCCCTACCTGTATACAACTGACAATTGGCATACTGCTTTACCTAAAATTCTACCTCTTATTTTATATAGTACGTAATCATTAGCGTATCATACTAGTGGTATTCACGCAAGACAAACAGAGAACATGCAGGGTTTGCGTTGCCCTGGGAGGGAGGTTTTTTGGCTTGCACATGTCTTCTCAAGCATGTTAAACTAGAGACGTGTCTATTTCGCTCATACGCAAAACTGATGCATGGTGGAAGCACCTGCGCCCCCGATTGACAATACTTTATCTGGTATTTGCGTTCGCATTACTATTTATCAGTGCGGCGGGGCATATACGCTTATTAAGGGAAGTCGGGGCCACCTTTGGTGGGTTCTTCTGGGCCGTCGATACAGACGGTCAAATCGTTGTTGTTTCTACGCCCTCTCAATTACCTTCATTCAAGGTTTCAGCCAACTCGCTCACCAGCACTACACATATCGCGACCGCCAATGGAAAGCAGGGGGATACTGCGCTTGAACAAGCATATCAGCATGCCCATCCGGGGGATATCATCACATACACCTTTGTGAACAGTGACTCCACGCGTTCGACAGTTACCCGTCCCGCTGTCGAGTTTACCTGGGATATGTGGTGGCAAAACTATGGTCTGGCACTTCTAGCGGGCATAATCTGGCTGGTGGTCGGTGCGGTACTACTGGCAACGGCACCGGAATGGACAGGAGCAGTAGAAGGTATCACGCTTCTGCCACCAGCAATGTTGCTGCTTCTCTATAGTCACTGGGGCAATGTACAACAGGCGTACTCAGCGGATATCGTCTTCCAACTGCTCTGGGTTCCGTCCTTTGCCTTACTGGGAGCTGCCTTTATCCATCTCAGCTTGACCTATAGACCTGAGGCGTTGAGTTCGGTTCGTACGCCACGCCTGGCTGTGGATGGCTTGCCTTACTTACCATTGCTCGCCCTGCTCGCCTATGAGTGGAGTTCGTATATTTTCCTTGGGCAACATGTTCCCACTCGACCAAATCTCATTATCAGTTTGAGCTACGGCGTGCTAGGAGGTATTATTAGCTTCTGCGTCGGCGTCAACTCGTTAGCCCGCATAGGTCATCTGGTACCGCAGACTTTCAAAGGAACACGAAGTCTTATTCCTACCCACGTTCGGCGGCGTGTGGGTGATCTTCTAACATTGTGGATAGGTGGGGTTGGACTGGGCTTTTGCTTCGGTGTGCTACCCATTCTTCTGACCGGGCGAACCCTCTTGCCGTTACCAATATTTTACGTTCTCGCCGCTGTGTATCCTCTCGTTCTCTCCTACGCTATACGCACACTTCGTCTTGTGGATCGCTTGCATATCACCATTGCAGAGCGTGAAGAGGCATTGAGGGAACGCGAGTCAGCATTACGCGAACAACAGAAAACAGCGGAAGAACTGCGTCAGACTAATGAAGGGATGCGCCAGGTGAACAGAGACTTGAAGCAGGCAACATCGCTTCTGCTTCACGCCGACGCGCATCTACGCTCTATTCTTTCGCAGCGCATTCACGATCAGCCTAAGCAGCAAGCGTTACGTATCCGTTCGCTGCTTGGTCATTGGCAACACAAACTAAGGGTAGAGTCTGAACAAGATCCTTCAGGAAGAGTTGCAGCGCACCCAATTATCGAAGCCTTACATAAGGTGCGGAAGATTAGCGAAGAGTTGGAAAGCGATCTGCGCGGACTTCAGCTGCTGGTTGAGGATGTATATCAACGACGTAGCCTTGGTTTGCGGCTTCACCTTGAGAAGCTTATTCGAGAGGACCTGCCCGCGCTCCATCCAGAATCGCCGCTCAAAGTGCAGGCAGACCTCTGGGCACTTGATACACTAAATCCGGACCTGGAACAGACAGAAGAAGGCACCAGGGTCGCTGAGGCTATCTCCTACACGGTGACGCAGGCCCTTCTCAATATCTACAATCACGCAGGAGCAAGCTTTGCCACAATCAGTACAACCTACACAGATGACACTCTAGAAGTGCTTATCACTGATGACGGACGCGGCTTCGACTACCGAAATATTCCACCAGAGAAGACAAGCCTCTTCAAAGCACAACTCAAAGCGCGAGAAGCTGGTGGAGCCATTGCTATTCAATCGACTCCGCGTCCACAAGCCGAGCACGGCACTAAAGTTCTGCTGCACCTCCCTCTTCCAAACATGGAAAATAGTGTCGAAGCCGATTCACTCCTGGAGTCCAGGGTGCAACAGGGGATGTTAGACGCCCATAATAGATAGCGCCTGAGTTGATTGAGGTGTTTAGTGTGGGTCTTGCCGTAAACCTGCATATGCTTCGTATGCGTGAGCAAGAAGCACCCGCCTTCCGGGATCGCTGGGCACGCCGTCTATGGTAAAGAAATTGTAGAGTTCACTGACTAGATTTTCGAGGGGACCGATGTTTGGTTTTCCCTTCGCGTTGAGGAAGCCCATCTTCATAGCGATATCATCGTTGCTTAGCCCTTTGGCAATCAGTGAGGCACATTCTTCCTGGCGTGGTGTGAGGCGTTGCCCACGCAACCTTTTAAGAAGATGGTTAAGGACTTCGGAATCAACGAATGTCTCGTTACGGTGAATGATGGTGGTGACGATGCGTTCAAGATAGTCTGGTTCCAGGTTGTTAAACAGCGCGTAACCATGCAGTCCCGACGGTTTGCCAGGACGCCTATTTGCGCTACGTGGAGTTCCACGCCGTGTGTATTCGTGACGAAACACCTCGGCGGCAAGGGTCCAGCTGGGGTCCTGAGTGTAAATAACGACACGCAGACCAGGAGCGACTTCTAGCAGCGTACGCCCCAGTTCTACACCATTTTTCCCGTTGCCTAGTCGAAGATCAGAAAGCACCAACCAGCGAGGAACGTCAGGGTCTTGAGGCTGATTGTAACTCATCGCCTCTACCTGCTTCACTGCACTGGCGCTATCTCCCACCTGCGCATAGAGAGATAGGTGTGGGGTCTCTTCAACAAACTCGCTCACCCCACGCCGTTTAATGGGTGTATCATCGATCACTATGACTTGAATCTGTTCCTCTTCCATGCTTTATAGTATACTTCCCGCATGCTTACAGACGCAACTATCTTGTAAGATATTATTAGAAAAGAGATACTACAGTTCCCACTACTATAGCGTCATTGCCTAATGATGCTGAAAGCAATTCAACTAGAGTAGATACTCTCGAAGATGGAGGGGGTACAACTGCATTTCGTATCTGTGTGAGTAACAACTCATTTGCATGTAAGGTGCCACCACCGAGAATAAGTGCGTCTGGCTCAAAGAGGTCCAGGTACTTTGAAATAGCAGCACCTAACCATCGTCCTACCTCGCTGTATACTTGTAATGCTACATTATCGCCTCGGCGTGCCTCCTCTGCAAGCAATTGAGGGCTAAAGTATTCTCGGTTGAGGATACGTTGTGTCAGGCTGCTCTCTTCTCCTCTACGCAGCGCACGCTGCACCATCTTCTGCATCGCGTCATTTGAGATGAGGGTATTGATACAGCCGCGTTTACCACAACCGCAGCGGGGTCCGCTTGTCGAGACAGGAAGATGACAAACATGACCGATACCATGCAGTTCAGAGCGTTCTACCTGACCATCAACAACCAGTGAAGCACCTACCACGGCATTAACTGTTAAGAGGAGAAGACGACTAAAACCCTGACCGGCTCCAAAGCGGTGTTCCCCCAGGACAGCGGCATCGACATCAACATGAAGCAGCGTTGGAAGACCATAACGAGCTTCGAGAAGATCACAAAGCGGGACACCATTGAGAGATGGCAAAGTGGGGATAGATAGAGGACGACGTGAGGTGGAGTCAAGGGCACCGGGGACACTTACCCCGACGCCACACATCTGCAAACATTCTGTATGAGCGTGAACGAGCATGAGATCGACTGCACGAAAATATGGCTCTAACGTCGCAGACGCGGGACGCCCCCATAACGTTTTCACCTGGCAACGATGAAGAATGCGCCCGTGACGATCAATTAGTGCGACGGTAGCCCTACTCCCCGCAATCTCGACCCCTACCGCCACGCTCCTATCTATACTCATCGACCGATACCTGTGCCTCTAGTTCTAGTATTTAGATAGAACATATGTTCTTATTGTAACTGGTCTACAGAAATAGATACGAAACTGTTCACAGAGTTTCTGTAAAAGAAGTATAGCTAGCGATAAGAACATTTGTCAAGAGCAGATGTTCAAGTCATCACGCCTGTAGCACATCATAAATTGCTGGAAGACCAGATACTCTTGAGGAAAGCTGTAAAGCTCTGCATCTCTTCCTGATACGCCTGTAATTTTTGTCGTCGAGTATTGATTGGGGGCACCTTCTGACAATCTGCTCCCTGACTTTCATCCGGCTAGACCCATATCGACTCCTATCCTCTCAACTGTGCGAATGTGGCAATATCGCATTTTACGTGGTACAGTACTAGAATACATATAATGATACCTCGTTGAAGAGTTGAGATAAGGAGACGCATCGTGACAGGTGCATATAGACCTGAAAATACGCCTGATCGGAGAGGACAACAACCGGGTAAAGGACCTATTTTAGGGAAGGGGCATGGCCTGACTGATGAAGAAGGTCGGCAAATTCAGCAGATGATTCGCGAGGAGTCTCGCTCTGCCCGCGAGTTGTATATCCCGACAGAGGACCTTGCGCAGGAGGCAACGACGCAAATGGCACCAGAGGTTGCGCGTGTCATCAATGCGAGCAGGGTCCGTGATGTGCTGAATATGTTTAATCGAGATTATCTGTACGGGCAGGGGCGCTTCGATGAATACAAAGGTGGTCTCATTCTCAAGTGGGGCGATGGCTACTCTCGGAAGCATATCTGGGTGACTGTCGAGGATGGCAATCTTGTGCTTGAGACAAGCCATTCTAAGAAATGCGATAAACCCTACTGCAATGGCACTCATCACGTGCTCACCCCTGATCTCTATACCAACCTGGATGTTATCAATCAGGAGTTGGGGGACAGTTTCCGCCGCCCTGTGTACGAGCCTCCAGATGATTAGGATTTAATTTAGTGACAACACGTATTCTTGCATTAGAAAAAGACCTCTTCTTCTCGGTGAAGATGCGGGATACTCTGCGTCATCACGATATGGAGGTTACGATAGTTCGCACACTCCCTGCTTTTGAGCAGCACCTTACCGACGAGAAGCCAGCCCTGGCTATTATAAATACGGCGACCAAGGGTGTTGATTGGGAGGCTGCAATTCGTACGGCGCGGTTGCACAACCTACCAGTTTTGGCCTTCGGGTCGCACATGGACCTGGAAGCAAGGCAAAAGGCGCTGCAGGTCGGGGCGCATAAAGTCGTAGCAAACTCGAAGTTTGCCAGTGACATGCCGGGTCTCGTCACGCGTATGCTCAACGAGCCAACGAGTACCACTGCTGATGTAGACGAAGAGGAATAAGTGAGCATCGCCTGGCATACCCATTCCTCTTCGTGTTTCTTTTCAGGCGTGTTGTGCGATTAGATTGCGTACGAGACGATAACCGAACGGGACGAGAGACAGCTTATACCCCAAGGGATGCTTTTCATAGGAGACGCTTTGGCGTCGGTAAGTCCAGCGAGTGCGGAGAAAATCTTTTTGTGAGAGTCGTGGGGAATGTGCGAATCGTCGTGTAGTGCGGTAGTGTGGACGGTGTGCAATACGACTGCTCATGCATGCTCCTTACATTTTGCTAGCAGAAGATAACAAACAATACAGAAGCGGTTAACCCTGATATATATATACGTCAGGGTTAACCGCTTTTCTCTCGTAATTCGATTGCGCTCGAGGAGACTATCACCTCGCATCATGATGCTTAGTGACCGCAACCGCAACTTCTGGACTCGCCACCACCGCTGGCGGTCTTGAAGGAATGTCCACAGCCGCAGCTTGAGACTGCGTTGGGGTTGTTGACAGTAAAGCCAGCACCCATGAGGCTATCTACATAGTCTACTTCGCTACCATCGATATAACCCAGGCTCATCTCGTCAACAAAGACGTTGAATCCGTTTGTCTCGATAGTGGTGTCGCCTTCTTGCTCTTCGTCAAGCGTCATCCCATACTGGAGACCAGAGCACCCGCCACCAGCAACGAAAATGCGTAGACCGAGGCTAGGATCGTTCTCCTGCTTAAGGAGTTCATGTACCTTATCTGCCGCTGCCGTTGTCATGGTGATAGGGGATGTCTGGACCGCCGATTGCTGGTTCTGCTCGATCATGTATCTTACCTCTCACAAAAGAATTGAGAACTCAACTCTTTTTCTTATTCTACATATGGATATCGGACGTTCTTTCCGCTTCCTTTGAGAACATTATAGACTACACAAAATGAAGCGTCAAGATTTACGCGCGATTCCGCCCTTACATGGAACACAACACTGTACTGAATACGTTTATTCCGACTACAGACCAAAACGCTGCTGCACACGAATAATGTTAGCAAGAAGGCGAGATGCATCGGGTGCAGAGCCAAAAAGGGCATTATTTCGTCGCTCCTGTCCTGTAGCAAAACGCGTGATAATGTTCGAGGCTGACCAGCTTTGCGCCATGAGATGTGCCGCGAGGCCACTAATGATTGCTGTCGAGAAGGATGATCCAGACCAGTCAGCCCAACCGGATGTATTTTTCTCACCAGTAGGAAACGTAGACGATATATAGACACCACGTACAGCATCAGGAAGAGCGTTCCCATCGACCGCTCCCGAGCCATCACCGCCAAAGGTTGCAACACCCGTCTCCGATGGTGGGATATTCGCGGCATTGGCAAAGTTGGAGGGCGCAAATTTACTATTCAGCGAGGCGACTCCAAGCGTTGTCTCATAACGTGCAGGGGCACGTGGTGGTCGTGGAGATAAACCCTGTTGTGTGGCGTTCAGAGAGTCGTTGCCCGCTGCGGCGACAATGAGCGCGCCATGTGCGTAAAGGCTCTCAAAGAGGAGGCGCAGCCCCTCTTCAATGTGATTGAGCACACGCGTCACCCCATACAACTGCGTTGTGGGCCACTGACGATGGTCGAACCAGATATAAGGGAGGCGACGAATATCAGGCATAATCGTCAGGCTCAGATTGATGATGAGACGACGAATCGAACCGGAGACGAGTTCCCGCTCAAGATCGGTCAGGGCCGCGAACAGGTTGTACAGGTCGCTTCCACCATAGTCATTGAGAATTCGGATCAGACGAATGCGGGCGCGTGGAGCAATATCACGAATGAGTCCCGCAACCGAGATTCCATGATCTGGCATGAGATAGTACCGTTCGTCACCATAGCGATCACGTCCGGTACGTACATCGTTGCTGAGCGGATAGCGATCATACTCTATGGTAAAAAAGCCATCTTCATTGCGCAAGTCAGTCACCAACTGCTGTAAGAGCCAATTGCGACGCAGTTCCAGGCGCGTCGCGGCACTACGAATGCGATCAGGATGATGGGCCGTATCGAGCACGACAATCAGTACGTCTTCCCCACCCTTTGAGTCAAGCGTGATACTCGAATCCATAGGAGTTGTGTGCCATCCTAGCAGCATATTCCCTGTGGCGGGTATGTCTAGCATAGGTGCAGGCCGTGGAGGGACAGCAGGTCCACCATCGGCATAGAGAAGTGGAGCGGCAGTGACCAACCAGTTTGGCATCGCGGAGACGATATGTAAGCCTACCTGCGCCAACTGCTCCAGGCGTCCTTGAATATATGATAAAGCCATAGGAAGAGGGTCAGATACGGCGGGGTCTATCGACCGTGTGTGAAAAAAGATAGCGATAAGCGGCTGTTTTTTGTGCAATCCAAAAATAAATGAGCGGCGGCGTACGGGTGGCATAGCTGGAGTATCATTCCATCGTCCGTAGGTTCCATACGGTTCGAGAGCAATACCGTATTGTGCAAGAAAATCATTCAGTTGTAAACGAACTTGCTCAACAACGACATCCTGAGTGTCATCTACGGGAATACGGGGCAGACGAACGATCACAACCATCTCATCAGGTACCCAATGATAGAGTTCCTCTGGTGTCCCCATCAACTCTGTCGAACTACGAGCCATGAACGAATGTTCCCCCTCTACATGATGATTTTCATTAGATTTATGCAATAACACATGCTTATCAACGGATTAATAGATTAAAGCTCATTAACAAGATAAGTATGGTGCTGCTGACGCGAAAATATAGCATAGATAGAAGCAAATAGTGTTCTCTTGCGCATTATAGCCGAATTAGAAGCAAGAGACAATCGGCAAACGGCCTGTTTCATGGTATACAATGAAAAGAAAAGAGATCCCAGTATTTTTAGGAAAGGTACACCATGTCCGCTGACCGTCTCACGAACACGCTTATCGAAATTATCGGTATTCCCAGTACTTCAGGTCACGAAGACCAGGTCCGAAGTTACCTTGAGCAGCAACTCTCGAAGCTTGGACTTCCTACACATGTAGACGCATCAGGTAATCTGATCGCCACACTCTCAGGTGACGACGCGTACGGGGAACCACTTCTACTGAACGCGCACATGGACCGTGTCCCGCCCGGACTCGGACACCGTCCTGTCCTGCGTAATGGCATCCTTTACAGCGACGGCACAACCAACCTTGGTGCTGACGATGCCGCGGGCATCGTTATCATCCTGGAAGTGCTACGGCACATAGTAGAGCGGCAGTTACCGCATCCTCCTCTTGTCGTCGTTTTCACAGTACAAGAGGAGGTAGGCATGTGTGGAGCACCTAAATTTGACAGTTCGCAATGGCCTGCAGCACATGGCTTTGTCTTTGACAATGCATTCGAGGCTGGCGTAGTCGTTTCTAAAGGAGCGGCGTACGAGGCATTTGATATAACGATCACCGGACGCACTGGACATCCTGGTAAAGACCTCTCGCACACAGTAAACGCCCTGGAGATATTTCGCCAGGCACACTATCCACATGGCTCACTCGCCAACGATCAGACGCGCATCAACATCGGGCGTATCAGTGGAGGAAGCGCGCGCAATGCCATTCCCGCTACTATCACATTGGAAGGAGAGCTGCGTAGTTTCGAGTCGCCTGAGAAGGTTCAAGGCTATAAGAGGTCTATTAAGGCAATCTTCGAGCAAGCGGCACAGCGTCTCGGAGGCAGTGTAGAGATAACCTTCAACACGCACACCAATCTTTATGCCATTGATGAAAACGAACCCCTACTGAACACCTATAGAGCTGTCCTGGAGCAAAGAGGTAAGAAACTCCGCTTACAGCCCACATTCATTGGTAGCGACACCAGTGGTTTTCGTCCCAAGATCAAAGCATTCACGGTCTCCACAGGCGTCGTCAACGAGCATTCAACCGAAGAGTATGTCGCACTGGCACCATTGGAACAACTGGTAGAGGACACATTACAGGTGTTGAAGCAGTGGAAGGAGTAATTGTCTACCATATGCCTCTGCAATCCGTCTAACAATAAAGAAGTATAAAGAATTCTACAAATGAACGGACTCAAAGATGATTGACCGCGTAGGGCAGCAACTTGGAAACTATCACCTCATCCGTCAAATTGGGCATGGAGGCTTTGCCCAAGTCTACCTCGGCGAACATATATATCTCAAAACGCAGGCAGCGATTAAGATATTGCAGGTTGAGCTAGAAGATGATGAGCGGAACGAATTTCTCAACGAGGCACGTACTATCGCTCACCTCGTACACCCTCATATCGTGCGCATCCTCGACTTTGGCGTAGACGACAATACTGCCTTCCTCGTTATGGACTACGCTCCAGGCGGTACTCTGCGTGAGTTCTATCCCAAAGGCACACGGCTTCCTTTAGAAATCATAGTATCTTATATCAAGCAAGTTGCGGAGGCATTGCAGTATGCACACAATCAGAACATCATTCATAGAGATATTAAGCCAGGAAATATACTCTTAGGACAAAACAACAATGTGCTACTCAGTGATTTTGGCATTGCCCTTATTGCACAAACTTCGAACGCGCAGAGTACAGAAGAAACGGTGATAGGAACCATAGCCTACATGGCACCTGAACAGATACAGGGCAGGCCGCGCCCAGCCAGCGATCAATACGCATTGGGCATAGTTGTATATGAATGGCTCTGCGGAGAAAGACCATTTCGCGGCTCATTTCCCGAACTCGTCACCCAGCAGATGAGCGCTTCCCCTCTATCTCTGTGCGAACGTATACCGACGATCTCGTCTGATGTTGAGGAGATTGTCATGACCGCACTCGCGAAGGACCCTAAAGAGCGATTTGCAAGTGTGCAGGCATTCGCGCATGCGCTAGAGCAAGCCTATGAGTCTGAGCAACGAGACAAGATGAAGCCACAATCTTCTCCACGACCAACTGCAAAGCCAACTTCAACGCCTCGTTCACCTCAACAACCCGTTGTCATGGCTCCGTCTTCTGGGCAGCAAATGGTTATGTCTACACCTTCATCGTCTGGAAGGAGAGTGCAATCTGCAAAGGCACCATTAAGAGAGCGTGGAAACCAACCTCCAGAGCAGCTATCTTCTGGTAGACAACGTATTTCCACGAAACAATCAACCAGGAGAGTGAGAGTGTGGAGTATCGGGCCACGACAAGTTGTGGGCATGCTTCTTGGAGCCGCTACACTTGGCGGATTGATAATTCTCACTCGACACATCATTCCGTCTCAGATTGCCTTTAGCATCACCACACTTTTTCTACTGAGCCTTCTCGCTGATATCGCCCTTCCGTTTTTCGGTGCTATTCTGGGGCCCTGGGTCGGCCTCTTCACGGGCGTTGTCGGCTGTCTTGTGGGTGATTACGGCGATACATTCTTTGGTTATGCCAATAAAGCGCACGATTTCAACTGGTACCTTAACAGTACACTGATCGGTTTGCTTGCAGGTCTTGTTGTACGAGGAACGCTGGGGCGCTATAAACCGGTTCGCGCTGTGACCGTTATTATTGTAGATATTATTGGTGCGATTGGTATCGGGTTTGGCATACCTCTCGTTGTAGCTGGCAATAGTACCTCCTTAACTGTTGTCGCGATTATTCTTGGTTTGATAGTATTGCCGATTCTGTTGCAAATATATAAAGCAATAGCTGGACACGAGTGAACTACCACGGGGCTAAAGACCCCGTGGCTTCGGCCTAAGTTCACCAGACTCGCCTGCAGAAATGTTGGCAGCGTTTGAAAGGTCAGGACACCTGCGGTTGACGCATCAGCCGCTGCTCTGTCGTCTGTGGTTAAGTAGGACTGAGGCAAGGTCCGGTGCTACAGATGCAAAAAGCCTTTGAAACAGTGTCGAGATGAAGTCGGATTCCTGTTGTGGTTACAGCAACAGGATACGCATCACCCGCGCAAGCGGAGTTTTTTCCCGCAAGGGAGAAGGAGCTTAACAGATGAGTGGTGTGTATGTACTCTCACCAGAGAGAAGGCCACTGATGCCTTGTGCGCTACATCCTCACTAAGGTGGGCATTGGTTATCTGTTCGCGGCTCAACCCGAGGTGCGAACAGCAAAATAACGCTAGAAGGGCGACTTCATGAGGTATAGAAGTACGCCCTATGATTTTATCTCTGCGTTGTAGTGAGAAACTACATTGCCACATCGTATGTTTGTGAAACAGGAGTACTTTTGTGCGTCGTCTCCATCAACGTTTTGATGAGAGCACTCCACCCTTTTTCATTTTCACCCTAAGCGGAAATTCATCTATTGAAGGGCCATTGCCTGTTTCTTCTCAATTGAAAATCATACAGCGTTATGGTTTCCGAGGGTCGAATGCTTCGCAAGAACTTTGATATCCCTTTCTGAACGGATGTGTCAAGTCACCAGCACAGAGGGGGCTGCTGATTCTGACTCAGGCTCCAACCGCAGGTGGAATACTCTGGTCGAAATGAAAGAGATCACCGGAATCGTAAGCGGCCTTGACGCGCTGCAGTCGTGACAGATTGGAGCCGTAATAGGCGTGCTGCCAGTTGGTCAAGTCCGGATCGATGTAGTTCTGGTAGGCGGCCCCACTGGTATACTGGCGCATCTCCTGCCACATCCCGGTCAGCCAGGAGTGGTTCGCTTCGACGACGAAGGCAGGATCGTTCGCGTTCCAGGTCACCGCGTACTGGGCGGAGAAGAGCGTGTTGCGGTGTACGAAGGCCGTCGCGTCCGGGGCCACGCGATTGATTGCACCGCCGAACGCGTCAAGCCCGATGCCACCTTCCCCAAGCACGGGGGATGTCTGGGAGCGGGAAACCGCGCTCACCAGGGCGTCAATACCCCGGCGCGGCAGGAAATCGGTGAAGTAGTCGGATTTAGCCCTGAAGGTGCTTCGCGGCAACTGGCCCTGGAAGTTCTGGCTAGGCAAGTGGCATTCGCTCACCGTCTTGCCGGAACAGTTCGCCTCGTGCAGCATGGCCTCCAGCAGGTCGGCTTCCGAGACAGAGCGGCTCGTTGGGGCAGCGTCAACCCGACTGGTCAGTTGCAGCAGCAGCGAGTTCAGAGTTGCCACAGCGCCAACGTAAACGCCGTAGACCTGTACGACCGGAGCGGAGTACTTGTCGCCGTTGGCCTGGAGCAAGCAGCCGGACCATAATTCGTCAGGGGCCTGCGGAGCCCAGTGCTGCCAGGCGTCAACCACATTGGAGGCACTACCCCACGGCCAGTTGAGCGTGAACAGCGAGAGTTTGGCAATCTGGTGTACGCGGAAGGTAAAAGAGGTAACCACTCCGAAGTTGCCCCCGCCAGCCCCTCGCAGGGCCCAGAAGAGGTCGGGATCGTGGCTCGCATCACAGGTGAGGACGCGACCGTCTGCCACAACGACCTGCGCCGCCAGCAGATTGTCGCAGGTCAGGCCGAACTTGCGGCCCAGGACGCCAACTCCACCACCAAGAGCCAGACCAGCGATCCCCACGGTCGGGCACGTGCCAGCGGGAAGTCCCAGGTCGTGCTGAGAGAGAGCCGCGTACACGTCGATCAGTCGCGCTCCAGCTCCCACGGTAGCGGTTCTGGTCCCTGCGTCTACCTCGACCTCGCTCATCCGGGTAACATCTAGCACCATGCCAGTCGTCGTCGAATAGCCTGCGTAGGAATGACCACCTGCGCGAAGCGCGAGTGGCAGACCGAATCGGTGCGCGAAAGCGAGGCAGGTCTGGACATCTACAGGTGAGGCGCAATAGGCGATTGCTGCCGGAAGCACGTTGTCGAAGCGCGGGTTGAAGAGTTGGCGTGAGATCGGATACTGCGGGCTATTCGGCCGGACCAGCGTTCCCTGCAAATTTCTGGAGAGTTCCGACCAGTCAGCACCAGTGACAGACGGTTGCTTGGTGGGAGAAACTTGCCTGGTTGGGGACGGTCGTATGGTAGGTCTCGGCGTCGCGTTGCTCACCTTCGGCTGCTCCGCCTGGCAGGAGGACAGCAATCCCGGCAATACTCCTACGGCGCAGAGTGTGAGAAATTCCCGTCGGCTCATCGCTTCTCGTGCGATGGCGTTTGGACGGTTGTCGATACGGCTCATCGGCGCTAAAGAATCCTTTCATCATCTTTTTGCAGGCTATCCTGTTCTTAACCATCAAGTATTGAAGACTGTGGTGGATGGATGCGAAAGAACTAACAGACAGTGATACATAAGAAGTGCAAATTCAAGGATACCCGATTTGGCCTCAAAAAGCAACCTGAATAACTGTTTTAGACGAATGTACAAACCCTGGGGGATATGGTAGGATTATGATGTTAAGTTATTGTATGGAGTCACAACGTGAGCGAAGCAGCATCTCTAACAAAAGTTATTTTCTACACGAAGGCGGGTTGTCACTTATGCGATGAGGCACGCGAGATGCTTGACGAAATCGCCGGGCAGAAGGATTATGAACTCACTGAGATAGATATTCGCAGTAACCCGGAAATTTTTGAAACATATCGCTATCGCATTCCTGTTATTATTATAGATGAAACTACGGTGGTCGAGGGACGTATAGATTATGACGACCTGGCGAGAGCATTTGATCTGTAATCATAGCTATACCATATGAAGGAAAATAGTATGTCGGCACAACAATTTTACGGAGCGTGTATCACTCAGCCCACGCCTGCGAAGCGGGGGTTCGAGCGCTTTATGAGCCGTTTTGGGGATTTTCTGCTTGCTCAATGGGCAAATATGATCGCGACATTGTTGGGTTTGCTGGTGCTGATGGCTATCTCGATTCCTTTCCTCTCATACTTCGGTTTTGACTCGTTCTCGAAGTCTATGTTCTTCTCGCTGCACTATGTGTGCGCGCAGATTCCGTCGCATTCGTTCTACATCCTGGGACATCAGCTTGGTCTCTGTGCACGTAACTTTTCTATCTACACGTCTATGTTTGTGGGAAGCCTGATCTTCGTTTTGAGCAAGAAACGGCTACCTGGGATTCCCTGGTGGGTATGGGTTCTGATGATTTTGCCGATGGCGGTGGATGGCACAACGCAAATGTTTGGTTTGCGCGAGAGTTCCTGGGAACTGCGCTTGCTTACCGGCACACTCTTCGGTATAGGAAGTGTTTGGTTTGTGCTACCTCTTATGCAGAAAACTATTCTTGAGACAACTCCTCCTCCTTCTATGTCTGCGCGGCCCTACCAGCCGATGCAGCCGATGAAACGCGTATAGAGCATTATGTTTGATCATCCAGCAAAAGAGAAAACATTCGCGGTTACTACGGTGGGCTGCAAGGTCAATCAGGCCGATAGTGAAGCAATTGGCGAACAGCTCAATGCAGCGGGTTTTACGCAGCGCGACTTCAACGAGGTTGCAGATGTCTACATCGTCAATACCTGCACCGTCACGCATTTTGGAGATCGTAGTTCGCGTCAATTGATCGCGCAGGCACATCGCCGCCATCCTGGTGCGCTTCTCGTCGTCACAGGTTGTTATGCGGAACTGAATCCGAAAGCAATCGCGGCGCTTCCTGGCGTTGACCTTGTTGTGGGTAATACTGAAAAAGATGCGCTCGTCGAGGCAATTACGCAGCGTAAACAAATTAGCAGTGCATCTACAGAGCCTCTCGTTACGTGTTCTTCTGCAACACAGGAACAGCGTATCCTTCCCGTGTTGTCTTTCGACACGCAACATATTGGGAGCGAAAATACACTCGCCTTTCAGGAAGCGGAACCACAGCCAGATAACCCATCGCGTCTCTCTCCCTTTAGCGATGGCACTAATGTTACCGAGCTAGCCAATGCGAAACTTGCCTCGCGTACTCGTGTCCAGATGAAGGTACAGGATGGATGCGATAATCGCTGTACTTATTGCATCGTGCCCTATGTGCGTGGTGGATCACGCAGCCGCAGCATCGCATCAGTGATTGAGCATGTACAGCGCAAGGTACGTGCGGGTTATCAGGAGATTGTGCTTACAGGAATCCACCTGGGCGACTACCATCCTGAAGGAGATGAGAAGCGCGACCTTGGAGACTTGATAGACGCACTTCTGCGTGAAACAGAGATACCACGCATTCGCGTCTCATCACTTGAGCCAGAAGATTTTCGCTTAGAGTGGCTGAAGTTGTGGGATAATCCGCGTATGTGCCGTCATCTCCACCTCCCTATGCAGAGCGGCTCAGATACTATTCTACGGCGCATGGCACGTCGCTACAATAGTACACGCTATTCTACCATCGTCACCGAGGCCAGGCGACTGGTACCAGGCATGGCGATTAGTACCGATATCATCACGGGCTTCCCAGGTGAGAGTGACGACGATTTTGAGCAGACCTATCAACTCGCCAAAGCATTAAGGTTCGCCAAATCTCATGTCTTCCGCTTTTCCCCCAGGCAGGGTACAGCAGCGGCGAGAATGAAGGGACACGTAAAAGAGAATGTCAAAAAGGCTCGCAGCGAACGACTTCTTGCTCTGAACGAAGAACATAGTCGCCTCTTCCGTGGGCAATTTCTTGGTGATATGGTAGAGGTTCTGGTAGAGCATCCCAGGCGTGACCAGTACGAGGGACTCACTGACAATTATTTGCGGATCGAGCTGCATGATCTTCCTGCGCAAACACAGAGCTGGCAGCACTCGCTGGTAAAAGCCCGATTGACGCACCTGGTAGATGATGGCGTGTACGGCGTGTACGTAGGATAAGATATGATAAAAAGGTATTTGATCTTCATCCCTCTTGTGTTGTGCCTCCTATTCATCACAGCTTGCAGCGATCCTTCTTCAACACGTTCCGACGCTACAAATTCACAAAGTACCGGTTCGGCTATAGGAAGTTTTCAGGAGTATTCTTTGCCGAAACCAGGAAGTGGCTTGATGCGCCCCGCTGTTGACTCGCGGGGACGTCTCTGGTTTGGGGAGATGAGTCATAACTTTCTGACCATGTTTGATCCAGGGACACAAACATTTGAGCAGATAACGCCGCCGCATGGAGCCTATAGCGTGATGGGGGTAGTTGTGGCAACTGACGATACAGTCTGGTTCGCGGAACAAGACGCGAACTATATTGGGCGCTACTTTCCCGATATAAAGCGGTTTCAGACTTATAACTTACCCACGCTCAGCATGCCGGACCCTGGCAATACGAAGAATAGGCTTTCGCTGCCGAGCGCTCCCAACGATCTCGCCTTTGATGGGCAGGGCAACATCTGGTTTACTGAAATGAATGCCGATGCACTGGCTATGCTCAACGTGCATACAGGGAGTATAAAGCAGTATCCCCTCTCTAATCAGAGAAAAGTACAAACACTCGCTCCCTATGGCGTTACAGTTGACCACCAGGGTATGATCTGGTTCACTGAGTCCACGACAAGCAATGTTGGTCGTCTTGACCCTACTACGGGAAGTATTCATCTTTTTACGATGCAAGGTCCTAGCGATTCGCTGATGGAGATTACTAGTGATGCACACGGCATTGTCTGGGCAACATCATTCAATGAGAACCGCTTAATCAAGCTTGATCCAAAAACGGGAGTATTTACTTCATACAACGCCCCGTCGACGGGACAGGGCACAAATGGTTTATACGGGCTGTTGATAACGTCGAGTAACGAGGTGTGGGTAACAGTTCCAGCGGAAAACGCCATTGCACATTTAGATAAGAGTACTAACCATTTTACCTACTATCACATTCCCACAGCAGGCAGCTTTCCCTTAGGAGTCGTGATGAGCAAAGATCATACCCTTTGGTTCACTGAAGCTGGAGGTAATAAAATTGGAATGCTCAAACTATAAGGCAGTAGAATGTATATGAGGTGGATGTTGAGGCATGCCTCAACATCCACCTCATATACATTCTACTGCTTCAGATACTTCTCGAACCATCCCTTGATGTGACGCAGGCGCTCAAGACGCGAGTGGGGATGGCCTCCTCGCGAAAGGCCATGACTTTGCCCCTCGAAGCGCACCAGTTGTACCTCGCGTCCCATCCACTTGAGTTCTGCAAAGAGTTGTTCAGCCTGCTCGATGGGGCAGCGCAGGTCGTGTTCGCTGTGAATGATGAGGAGTGGTGTTTTGATATTCTGCACATAGTTGATTGGCGACATGTGCATGTATTTCCCAAGGTCCTCCCATGGCGTCGTGTTCAGGTTGTCGTAACCCAGATCCCAGCCGACATCGCTTGAACCAAACATTGACGCCAGATTGGTGACACAACGATCAGTGACCGCTACTTTGAAGCGGTCGTTATGGCCTATCAGCCAGTTGGTCATGAAACCGCCATAGCTTCCACCAGTAACGCCCATACGCTGCTCGTCGATATAACCTCGTTGTAGCAATACATCCACACCGTTCATTATGTCGGTGGAGTCTTTCTCGCCCCAGGCTCCATTTACTGCAAACGAGAAATCATAGCCATAGCCACAACTGCCACGAGGATTCGTGTAGAGAACGACATAGCCCTGAGCTGCCAACATTTGCATTTCATGGAAGAAGCCATAGCCGTACTGTGTCTGTGGGCCACCGTGAATTTCCAGGACGAGCGGATACTTCTGCGTCGGATCGAAGTTGTGCGGCTTGAGTATCCAGCCATCTATCTCCCAACCATCAGCTCCCTTGTAGGACATGTATTCGGGTGCTGCCAGCGTCAACTCGTTAAAGAGCGCATCATTGAAATGGGTAATGCGTTGCACCTCGCCCGACTGTTCTGTGGAGCGTGTAAAGATTTCCTGGGGGCGTGTTGCATCACCAATGAGCATGGCTATCTTGTTTTTAGCAGCATCGACGCTAAAGTCGCGTACATGTACATCACCAGGAGTCAGGGTTGGCGGTTGTGATCCCGCACCACTACCGGGTATGGCAAAGAGTCGTGATGCTCCATGATATGAGGCTAAGGTGTACAAGGTTGTACCATCAGACGACCACACAGGGGCGGGCATGAGATGCTCATCACCAATATCGCTGTTCGTCCAATCCATACAAGTTCCCTCGAACTCCTGTGAAAGACAGGTTGCGGTGCTCTTGTCGGCATTCGCCGAGATAGAGTAGAGGTAGGTGTGACCACCAGAATGAACTTTGTACGCTGCGAGAAAGGCAATAGTTTTGCCATCAGGCGACCAGGCGGGTGAGCCGCAAGACAGCGTACTATCGGTTAGACAGCGCAACTCTCCTGCTTTACCATCCTGGATAGGAAGTATGTACACATCTGCACCAAGGATGCGCCAACGGTCCTCGGCATGATTCGCAACAAAAGCGACCTGCGTACCATCGAGCGACCATGCCGCATCGCTGTCATCCCAATCGCCATCCGTCAATTGCTGTGGTGTGCCGCCGTTGACATCAACAAGGAAGAGGTGCGACCGACGTTCGTAGATAAAGCCCACACCATCGAGTTTATACCAGAGTTGGTCAATGACACGCACCTTGGGAAGTGGCTTGCCATCTTCTGTCTCCTCATCTGCCGGGCCAACCTCTGCGCTAAAAATCAGGCGCTTACTATCCGGCGACCAGACGGGAGAAGAGGCCCCGTGCTCCATAAGCGTAAGCTGGTGTGCCTCTCCACCATCGGTTGGAAGGAGCCAGATTTGCGGCTTACCCTTGCCTAGCTTTTTCTGATCTTTATCCGTTTGACCCTTACTCGTCGACTCGCTTTCACGCTCAGAGACGAATGCAAGCCAGCGTCCATCGGGCGACCATACCGGGCTACTCGCATTCGCAGGACCAGAGGTAAAGCGTTTTGCCTCGCCTCCTTCCGTAGGAGCCACCCAGATTGATGAACGATACTCTTGCTTCCGCTCATCAACCGTGGTTTCGACAAAGGCGACGCGCTGTCCATCAGGTGAAATACGCGGTCTGCTGAGGAATTTCATCTGATAGAGGTCTTCTATGGTGATTGATCGTGTCATAGTATATCTGCTGTCCTCTCTTCTATACTAACATCGCCAGGATATGCTTTTGATTAGCGACGACGACGGCTAGTCCGATCTCTGTCGAGTGCAAGATCGAGTGTTTCATGTAATCGCTCGAAGTCGTCTACATCGAGTTGTAGCTCTACCGCAGGTACATCATCAATTCTGGTGCGCCCCTCCTCGAAGAGTTGCAGTAACAGAGTCAGTTCGACCTGCAGGACTCCCTCTCCTTCGATCTCTATCTGTATCTCGTCATCGTCATCGTCGTCATCAACTGTTTGGGGAAGGAAGAAATCAATTTTGGTACGCCCACACTTAAAGCGGCCAGTGAGCTTGAGAGCGTCTGTTGACATCTCTTCCGCAAGCTCGCGCACAACCTCCATCATCTGCACGAAAGCATCCTGCAACTGTTCCAGTGCATCCTCTTCATCGCCTACCGTCTCTTCTGACGTTAAGTCTCCACTTCCTTGACTTCCACTTGTACTTGCATCGGGCAGTCGCTGGCGGGCCAGTTCATTCAATTGCTTGAGAGCTTGAGCAAAAGCAGGAGAAAATACACTACTCTCTTTTTCGGTCGGCTTTGTGCTCTCTTCGCTCTCCACCTCTTCCGCATGAAAGCCATCGCTATTACGCTCTTCCTCATCTTCGTCATCCAGGCTGACATCCAGACCTATTTTGGCTTCTACATCCAGGATTTGTTGATGTAGTTGCTCGGCTACTTCGCGTGGTAGGTACGCCATGATCCTTGCCTGCCGCGATGCCGCAAGGAGCAGAAATTGAGGCCAGTCACGATATCGTTCTCGCGAGCGCAGATAGCGCATATCCACCAAACCCAGTGTATCCAGTCGTAATGAAAGCTCCATGAGTCAGTCCCTCCTCAAGTATGCAGAACGAACCAGCTACTACGGCCATTTCTGACGCTGCCACCAGCTCTTCTCAAGTATGTGCATAGTATATTTTTTTACGGTGAAGACAGAAAAGTTCTCCGTATCACTTGCTGTGGGAAATAACGTTTGTGTATATGATATGGCTCTCCATTTATTGATGTTATTGGAGTACAATTCTCGTAGATACTCGCTTTTACCTTCTTCTCCATGAACGCGTATCTACGATTTTCCGAAGCAATGCTTGACTCAGAGGTGATAAGCAGGCAAGTGTAGAACATACACAGCCTCAGAATGTACGTTTTCAATCATACCACAACAGGCGTCAATCGACCATAAGAGAAGCATGGAAACTCTTATGATCTCCATGCTTCACCTTATAGTATTTCTGACTGGTCAGACATCCTCCGTAAGCTAATATTCGTCGACGATGCTGTCGCCCTCGTCATCATCTCCCTGCTCGGCATCGGGGAACAAGCGACGTATGCTTGGAGCGTATGGTGTACTACCTTGCTGCTGAGAAGGTGCGGGTGCAGTGCTAGTCGTTTCGGGAGGACACTCTTGTAGTTCAAGCGCAGTAGTATACAATGATTTTTCGAGGCTTCTGATAACGTTAATCGTCTCGACGGGAGCCTCAACACCCTCTCGCTCTACTTTTTGCACGCTTTCTCTCAAAGTCTTGATTTGCTTGGTAAGCTGATCGTGGAGTGTGCGCAACTGATTGCACCGCTCGGGGCTGTTGTTCATACAACTCTCTCTCCTTGGAGTGCTTCTATCTTCGTTTCGTTTATTGCCATCTGTTACCTGATACCAACTTCTTCATACGATGTTCACTACAACTCGCTGTTGGTACCTGCTGGCAGATATCATATCACAATGCTCGCGGAGCAACCATAAACGGGACAATCCTCCCATGCTAATCGAGTTGCGTCCATACAGCCTGTAACCGATGTCGAGCGAGGCTGAGCGCGGTTGCTATGATCAGTAATGTCACACCCATAATCGTCAGCGCCAGAGAAGGTGGAATCCCCAAAGATGGGAGGAACAGGGCATGCATCGCACTGACCACGATAAGACCAGCACCGCTTAGGATGAAAAATCGCACTCGTGTTCCAACACCCAGCAGCAAGAGGACTAGCGATTCGCCTGCTAGAATGAGCGTAGGCCGCAAGTTGTCCTGATTGAAACTCAACCACAGTGAAGGTAGCAACAACAAGGCGGAACCGAGAATGGAACAAAGCTGTCCGACACGATGATGCTGGAGTACACTCTGATTCCGGGAGAGAAATGGTGCAATGACGATGAGGTACGTTGCTGGTGCCAGAGTGAGCCAATCCAGGTGCGTCTGTCGGAACGCCGAGAGTTCCCATGAGACGACAAGGGAGAGGAGCAGACCCGCGCCATAGTTAGACCATTGCAGTTTCACAGGCTGCATCAACCCATACCAGAAGAGAAGGGCAGCCAGGACAAACAGTGAACCAGCACCAACATGTGCCAGCGGTCCAGTCTCCGCGAAGAGACCACCCTGCGCGATAATCGCGAACACCACACAGACCTGACCGCCCAGGCCGAGAACGCTGTGCAACACTGTCGGCGATAGCCCTTGTGTGGCAGAGCGAAGAACACGCCATATGTAGCGCGTGGCAAAAATGAGCACGCAGAGAACGCTATAGGCGATCATCTGCTGCCAGAGGTTCCAGTGTATTTGCGAAATGGCCCATGCAGCTAGAATCGCAGGAAACAAGAGCATCTCTGGTCGTCGCTCTACCAGCATCACAATAAAAGTCAGCACGATAAATGTGAACAGAGCGTATTCCACAAAACCCACTACAGGTTGTTGAGCCATGGGCAACATCTGCCAGGCACCTATCAGAGCAGCAGCAACAAGCATAGTAGCATACCACGGCCAGGCCCAGGTCAACTTCACCAGCCCATTCTGCAATGGTGTTGTTGTAGGGTTCGATGCTTGCAAATGTACCATACGACTCAAGATGAGACCAATAAGCCCTGCCATTAGACCGATACCAAGCACATAATAGGCTGTTGTTTGAACCGCCAACAGTGTTCCCCAAATGGAGAAAGCTGCGACTAAAAGTAGCCACCTCGGCTGACGTTCAAAGAGTAAGACACCATACGCAACTACGGCGTAGACAAGGAGCGCACCAGGGATAGCTCCGTAGAAAGGGTTATTGATGCCATCCAGCGTGCCGTAGGCACCCGTCAGAATCGCGGCTGCCAGTGCTGTTGTATAGAAGGGCAGCGCGAAACGTAACAGGGTATACTTCTTGAGCGTACAGAACTTCGTAGCAAACTTGAGACAGCCAATACTAACACCGCTTGCCGCACATAGTAGCGCGACGACAGGCGGGCGGTAAAGGTCACTCAGCAAAGCAGAATCGTAGACCGACCATGTAGCAAAGAATGGCGCAAGCCACAAGAACAACGAAATGTCTTCTATCACGCCTATGAGGTAGATGAGCGCGGAAAAGCCCAGTAATATCCATGTTGCGGCAGAAAGTTGTCCACCCTGTCCCGCACGACCATAACCAGCAAGCCCCATCATAACGGCAGCAAGTACCGCGACAGTGTAGAGTGGAAGTGCCCACACCTTATCAGTCAACCGACTGATGCCAAGTGCTAGTAGGGCAGCTATAGGTGCTAAACAAGCCAACGCCCAGAAGGAATTGTTAGGGAGAAGCAGGCCAGCGACAGCAAAGCCGACCACAAAGACGAGCCACCATTTGACACGAACGAGCGCGGCACATATATACCAGATGAGCGATAAGCCAGCCATCTCCAGCGCAACGGGGAATGTTACGCCGAACCAGATTTGTACTGTACTTACAGGTGTGATGGAATCTGTGAGACAAACCGTAGCTCCGCAGAGTAGTCCGATCAGCAGAAGAGGCCATTCCCAGACAAAAGTGGATGCCAGTATCGCCGCTAGATTCGGGGAAGTATTGGCAGTGGTACTAACACGCGGCACTCTCCTGGTAACGAATAAATGCACAAGCACACATACCAATGGTAGCAGCGCACTAATACTCAGCATGACGCGAGGACGAACAAGCAGTAGAGGCATGGCACACGCCAAAAAGACAAGCGGTAGGAAGAGCCAATTCTGGCGTCGCTGGTATAGCACTACACAATAAGAGAGTGTAGTAAAAAAGAGTAAAAGGGACAGGATACTATCCAGGTTTTGACCAGGGCTTAACGCGAGTGTAAGCGCGACTTCACAGAGTGTCAATATATCTAAAGGGTTTGCCCACGATGCATTTATTCCACGACGTACTCCTACAGCAGCTACAACAAAGACAAGCGTCAAGCCAAAAAAGCACCAGACAGGCGCAACATGTAGCGACAGCACTAGCAAGCTATATGCCCACGTGAGCAAAAAGCCACTGAGCAGCGCTAGCCATCTCCAAGCGGTTTGTGCAGAGTCGGGCGTTTTTCGTGGTCCTGTGTGACGAAAGAGAATACTGATAGTGAGTACAAAGCCGATTAGAACAGCGGCTAACCCTGGAATAGTTTCTCCTGTCATAGAGAAATGTGTACTGGACGCAATGTAAGGCCAAGCATAGCTGAAGAGTTGCAACGGCAAGAGCGGCGAAACTATGAACGGCACAAGGCTCACAAGTGCAAGCACAATTCCCTCTGTATGCACCCTGAGGCTGCTGAAGCGTTGTAGAAATTGTCGAGTGAAAAGGCTGAGTCCGTGATAGAAGATAGCAACAGCAGTGAATGCGAGTGCGTACCCAACCTGGTGAAATTCAAAGACATAGGCAAAAGCTATGACACAACCCAAGAATTGGTACGGAACAACCGATAGCCACTTGACGTGCTTTGTTAACCATAGGAAGAGGCAGGTCCATGTCAGTAAGAGCAGCGTCATGCTTGCTATCGAAAAACGTACCTCATTGGATGGCCGTACAAAAACATCGAGCGAAAGAGAGTAGACGGACGTGCAGAGGACGCCTGAGATGAGAACAGCTATGCATGCATACAGGAGTGCGCGCACCGGTTCGCGCAACACGGCAGCGGTACCGCTAAAAGGTCGTGGCGAGATACGTTGTGCGGAGACCAGAGAGGCGAAGGCGAGCGGCATCAACATAGCAGGCCACCACCAGTAGCTGAGGTGAAGTGAAAAGGCAACTGCAAGGTCTGCAAGTGCCAGCGCGACGACAGAGAGGTAGCCGAACGGTCGAAACTGCTGAGAGATTGCGAGTACGGCATAGACGATAGTAGCGTAAGCAGCGGCAATAGCTACAACCGTCGAGGCTGGAATTTGTACGAGATGGTCTGAAACTAATCTGTAGCCGGAGAAGCCAACCAATGGAACGAGCAGAGCGAAAATGGCGGTATAGACGCGAGCAATGAATCGGAAACTTTGAAAGCGACTGAAAACAAAACCAACCGCAGCAAAGATGGCATGCACGATGAGTACGACAAGGAAGGAAAGAAAAAGGTTTGTCGTGGTGACAACAAAGCTAAGAGAGCCTATGAGAATGAGAAATGCGCCAAGCGATGAGACAATATTAATAGGTTGTTCAGCAAGAAATGATTGCAATGAGAAGATACGGCGTGCAGCAGGCCGACCTGATTGAATAGGTGATGCAGGGGCTACAGACGATACATTCGTTGAATTGATCATAGTGGGAGCGGCTGATACATTCGCAGGTAACTTCGGTGCGCTGGGAGCATTTTGCACCGGAGATTGCGCAACTGGTTCGGGAGATGCTATAGTTGGGGAGTTCGGTTGCTCCGCAACGGCATATTTTTGCTGCCGAAGAACACCGAGACGCATCCTATACCGCTGAAGTAGATTAGTAACGGTTGCTTGTGCGCCACCATAGGTTGTAACACGCTGAAGATCACGAATCCAATGTTCTAAGAACTGTTCTTCTTTTTGTACACTGATCGGATAGCCGCAGCGGGGACAATTCTCGCCCATGTGTGGATTGGTGGACAAACCACAACAATCACAACGTGGTATGGGTGGTGGAGGTGAATGTAACATATAGCGGACTCCTTCTGTATGCATTTTTTCTAAAGCAGAAACGCATATCGAACAATAAACATAATCGCATATGTTAGCTTGCTACTAACTTGTAGCCTGCTTACAGTGTACAGAGCAACGGGCTAAATGATGAGTGTCATATGTCCTACTTGTTTCCATCTTTCTCTCGAAGAGCATGAATTTAACATGGTGCCTCGATATCATCTCAATCGGAGGCAAAAGGAGCTATACCTTGACCGCACGTCCCGATATCGTGCTACTTGTGCTTGACACGCAGCGCGTTGACCGTCTCTCATGCTATGGACATCCTTCAGAAACATCGCCATATCTCGACGAGCTGGCGGCAGACGCAACGCTCTTTCGTCATGCCTTCTCTGCCGCGCAGTGGACGGTCCCCTCACACACGTCGATGTTTACTGGCTTGTATCCTGGTCGCCATAACATGTTGCATGCATCATCACAACTTCCAGACACGCTAACTACTCTGTCGGAGCGACTCGCTAGTAACGGTTACTTCACGGCTGGCTTTTGCAATAACCCGCTGATTGGCGTCGTCAACACAGGATTACATCGCGGTTTCCAGAGTTTTTTGAACTACAGTGGCTGGATGACATCACGGCCCAACCAGACCAGAACGAATCTTAGCATGTTTGACCGTTACCGACGGCACTTCAAGCGCCTGCTGGCCGCAAGTGTTACTACAATACAGGATTTCTTCGCCCATTCGGATCTACTGCTGGACCTTTCGTTCTATCCTTTGCTGGCACCTCTCTGGCAGACCGCGCTCAGTTTCAAAGGCAACACGGCGAAGGCTTTGAATGATGCGGCAAAGCTTCACGTTGAGCGCAAGGGGATAGAGGAGGGTCAACCCATTTTTAGCTTCATTAATCTGATGGGAACACACATGCCCTACCATCCACCATCGCGCTTTACGGAGCGGTTCGCGCCCCAGGTACAGCACAGTAAGGCAGCGCAACGCTATCTTCGCCAGTTCAATAGTGATGTCTTCGGCTGGCTGGCTCCACTCACAAGCGTGATGAATAAAGAGCACAAGGAAACGCTCGACGGCATGTACAATGCCGAGGTTGCAAACCAGGATGAGTTGGTCGGAGCGTTTCTCAAAAAGCTTCGCACCAGTGGTGCCCTGGATAACACATTGCTCATCGTGTGCGCCGATCATGGAGAGCATCTCGGCGAGAAACAACTCATGGGACACAGCATCTCGCTCTACAACGAACTCGTTCATGTACCACTCATCATCCGCGATCCAAGTGGTGATTTTCCTCGCGGTTCAACACTAGAGCAGGTTGTTTCGACTCGTCGCATATTTCATACCGCGCTAACCGCAGCCGATCAGGGAACAGAGTTTGAACAATCGCTAACACTGGCCCAAAGTAGCGACCCTGACCACAGTAGTATCTTTGCAATGGGGGTCACGCCGCAGAATCTCTTGAACGTGATACGGCGTCGTCGGCCAGATTTAATACAGACGAGACATTGCGATCAGCCGCGTTATGCGCTGTGGAATGATCGCTACAAACTCATTCAGGCAAACGATAACGACGCAGAGCTGTACGATATTTTTGATGATCCCAACGAAAATGTGAACTTGCATGATATACTACCTGAGCAGATGAAGGCAATGCAGGAACGTTTGCGGACATTCATGAGCCACATCAGCAGCGCAGACACAACAACAGAAGAAACAGATGAGTACAATGAGCCACAGGTATACCGCCGTCTCCGCGACTTAGGATACCTAGAATAGGAACCGAATATGTATCCACCAATCAACCCTATCCTTATACAGATAGGCTCTTTCGCCCTTCATTGGTATGGCCTGATTATGACAACGGCTATCTTCGTAGCTGCCCTTGTTGCGAGTCGTTACGTAGCTCGCCGTGGACAAAATCCCGACACGATCTGGGATATGTTGCTGTGGGTTCTCATTCCAGCTATCATTGGCGCTCGCCTCTACTACGTATTTATTCAGTCACCACGCGGCCCTAACGGTCTAGGCGAGTATCTTGCCCATCCTATCGAAATCTTACAGATATGGCGTGGTGGCATTCATATTTATGGAGCGTTTATCTTCGGGGGCATCGCACTTATTTTGTACATGCGTCGTCGCAGGCTCCCATTCCTCCCCTATTTTGATGGCATTGGCCTCGGACTTCTGGTAGGACAGGCCATTGGTCGCCTGGGAAACTTTGTCAATCAGGAACTTTATGGGCCTCCGACAACATTGCCCTGGGGATTGCGAATCGACTCAGAACACCGTATCGCGCCCTACAATAACCTGTCGGCCTATCCCGAAAGTGTGCGTTTCCACCCGCTCTTTCTTTACGAGATGCTGTGGGACGCAATTGGCTTTGCGCTCTTATTCTGGATATCACGACGCTTCGAGAAGCGTCTAAAAGATGGCGATCTTTTTTTGATGTTCTTGATCTGGTCTCCCCTGGGCCGCTTCTTCATAGAGTTTTTGCGTACCGATTCCTGGTTCTTCCCAGGTACACCCTTCAACCTTGTCCATCTGCTCACGGCTATTGCTGTAATAAGTGCCAGCATCATCCTTTTCCTGCGCCATCGTGGTAGGCCAGGAGTTCAAGCACAAGAGTTGGAGCGAACCTCAACAGCCAAGGACGCTGAATCTTCAGAAGAAGTTAGCGCGAAGGTAGACAGTTCCAGCGATACGACAAAGGACGCATCAAGCCCTAAAGCTGGTACGCTGGGCGTGGAGAGTTAATTCATGTCTTCTATGCTGAGCGGGAATACGGAGATGACTACTATTTTCAAGGATGCTGCGGACTTGCATGCTGCGATGGAGGCGAACTATTTCGCATATTTCAAATGTTTTTCCCAGTTGCCCTACATGGAGCTACAAGTTAATCCCGAAATCACCTGCTTAATAAGCAGCACACTGCATCATTGGAATACAGTCCTGCGCACACAGATAACGGCTTCTGATGTCGTTGCCAAAGTTGAGGCTACTCTGGCTTACTTCGACGCGTTAAATCTGCCGCTCATGTGGCACATCCTGCCATCGACGCGACCTTCTGATCTAGGCCATTATCTAGAAGCGAGCGGGTTGAAGCTGGTTTTAGAGGAGCCACATATGGCGGCTGATCTGTCAAAGCTCTCCTTGAGGCCACCTGTGTTGCTTGATCTTGTCATTGAATGTGTTCATGACAAAACAAGCTTTGATAGATGGTATCAGGCAACGGCTGCAGGTTTTTTCGCAACATCTCCAGTTCGCGCACAAATTTACTTCGATGCGTACACAATGCTCGGCTTCAATCCAGAAGGGCCGCTCCTTCACTACGTGGGCTACCTACATGGGGAGCCTGTTACCTCTTCAACGCTGCTGTTGGCGGAAGGTATAGCGGGCATCTACGATGTTAGCACAGTGCCTGCCGTTCGCGGCCAGAGGTTAGGTACAGCAATTACTCAGGCGACTTTGTTAGAAGCTCGCATGCGTGGCTACCATTATGCATGTTTGCAAGCTACCCGGCAAGGATACAACGTCTACCGCCGCCTCGGCTTCGAGGAACAATTTATGCAGAGGGACTACCTCTGGCATGCTAATTTTGCCACTATATAAACAGGGAGTTGCATTTAAAACAGTCAGGGCAACCACGAAGGTAGCCCTGACTGTTTTATGTGTCCCGCGCTCTATCTCTAAGCTGTTGCCGTATCACTGTTTAATGTGACAACTTCATCGCCAATGTGAAGGGTTGCATTCCAGGTGATGGTGATAGCATCTTTGACGCTTTGATGTGCGGGACAGCCTTCGGGGTGTACTTTGAGTGCGCGTTCGGCAGCCTCGCGCGACTCAGGTGGAATGGTGAGATCGTAGTGGATTGCTATCGACTCGATGCGAATGGTTTTGCCAATACCGACGATGCGTCCATCGACGGTGGCAGTGAACTTCTGACGGTCATAAGGGATTTTGCGCCCTGACAGGGCACCGGCAAGTGTGCCGTACATTCAGCCAGCGACGGCGGCAACGATGTGATCGAGAGTTGAGGCGACGGGTGGTCCCTCTTTCGCTCCATAGTATTCGCGCAATTTGCCTTGAACACCGTAGACGACTGGCTCTGGTACCTCGCCGAGATAGGCATTGCGGTAGCCATCTTTATAGACGAGGTGGGCATGAGAGATGTACTCAAAGGGTTCTGCCATGGTGAGACTTCTCCTTCCAATAATGCAACAACGATTGTTCGTCGTAGACAAAGCATACCACAAACACAGCCTCTCCACTATAAAGGAGAGGCTGTGTTTGTGGTATGCTTTGTCTACGACACATGGTTACTCGCGCTCACAGGCGTGTTGTCCAGTGAGCGAATACGTGCAGCCGCCTCTTCTCGCGTGATCTTGCCAGCCAGCAATTCATCCAGGACATCTTCTAGAGTGAGGAATTTTGCTGGGACGACAGGAACACTCGGAACTGATGCTGCGACGGCAGGAGCAGGCCGCTTCGTCGAGACTTTCAAGAGGTGTTCACGAATAGTGGTTTGCAGGTAGACAGCTACAATGATGACACCCACAGCAAAAGCTGACAGTCCTATCTGTGCGGCCTGTTGCCAGTTAGAAATCGGTGAGCCGAAGAGTGATGTTGCCCAGGCGTAGAGTGCAGACGCGCCTCCAATAGCAAGGGCCAGGATACCACCACCAAGCACAGCAAGTACAAAGCCACGTCGCGGTCCAGCAGCAGAGTTCGGATCACTATTGTTGCGCCGCCATAGGTAGAGGTCAAGCGGAATATATCCTATGCCCGCAACGATAAGGGCTATGCTGGTGATCCAGGAGCGAGCATCAGGAGCGGCGGCGGTTAAACGCTGAAGTGTGTTATACATTACATAGGCGCTGCCCCACCAGAAAGCGATAGCCGAGAGAACAGCCGCAATAGCATATTCGGTTGAGTGCATCGTCTTCCGTTCGATCAAGCCTTGTCTTGAGGCCATACTGAACCAGAGATGATAAACACCTATCACAAGTATGCCAAGAGTGAGAAAAGAGGCAAAATTGTATTGTGCTCCAGGACCTACAACATCTCTAAAATGAATTGCTGTCCCAAAAGATGGTAGGAGAGCAAGTGTCGCTGCTCGATAGACGCTGGTCAAAATGAAGCCAACTCCAACGGCCAGGCTGAAAAAGTGGAGAATGAAGCGAAGCACAGCAGATTTGTCACGTCTTATCAACCAACCGTAGCCGACCCAGAATAACACGAACCAGAGGATACTTGCAGCTAAGAAGAACAGATTGTAGTTTGGGCAGTTTCCACTGTTACTGCTACAAATCTCATGTAACCCTCTGCCACCAAGTAGGATACCATCTATCAATGGGCTCGCGGAACTCTGCCATGATGAGGAGAGAAAGAGGAGAAAAAGGAGTTGCACACCATAGAAATGCAGGCGCTGAAATGCCATTGCTGCTCCTGGTCTCGCCTGTGTTCGTCTGCGTTCGAGTTCAAGAACCACGACAAGAGCAAGGGCAGGAAGAGCAAAAGACGCGGCACTAACAACATTGTACTGTGCATTTAATCCAAGCGGTCCAAGCACAAAAAACCCTACAACAGGAACTGCGATAGCAATCCCAATAGCCTCCGTGATGTTGAGAAAGAACGAACGAATTGCGCTGGTGCCAGCCGCAGGGTCACTCTGTATATCCCGTCGAATGAGCCAGTAGTGCAATCCACCCAGTAAACCAGCAATAATCCATGAGACAAGTGCGAATACCACCGCTTGTACAATCCTTGCCTGGCTGGGAACAGCATCGTAGCTGGCTCGAAGCGGAGTCAACAAAAGCACTGTTCCTAACAGTTGTCCAGCAGCGATGGCAGCAAAGATTAACAATGCAATATAGACAGCGTAGAGGTAGAAGCGATAAAGATTACGAGCCATACTTCCTCCTAGAATAATAAAAAATGGATTAGCTACCTGTTGTATGCACAGAGTATATGCCTATACATACCATTATTAGCGTGTCATCTGACCCATTTCTTATGTGAGAAGGGAGGAGAAGGACCGTAAGAGAACCTAAGGGTTTCTCAGGTCTTCCACGCGTCGCAACTTGCCACCTTCGCTTCTAGGAATGGTTCCTGGAGCCATCAAAACCACGTTGAGGGATAGACCTAGAGTATCTTTTATCATATACCCAATCTTATTGCGCAGTGCGTGCATTACGTGGTCTGCTTCGACCACTTCGTCAGACAGGATATCCTGACCAAGGGTACGAAACACCTCTTCTGTCACCTCTACCTTGACCTCGACCTCATCCAATATTTGCTCTCGCTTGACCACGACAAGGTAGTGTGGAGCCACTTCTGGAACGCCCTTGAGTATCTCTTCCACTTGAGTTGGATAGAGGTTGACACCACGCACGATCAGCATGTCGTCGGAGCGACCTCGGATCGGTCCCATCCGCACGTGTGTTCTACCGCAGGCGCATGATTCGTGCGTCAGGTAAGTGATGTCACCTGTCCAGTAGCGTAGCATGGGCATGGCTTCTCTGGTCAGGTGAGTGAAGATCAACACACCTTCTTTTCCATCGGGCAGAGGATTTCCTGTGTCAGGGTCTACGACTTCGGGATAGAAGTGATCTTCCCAGATATGGCTGCCAGCACGGGCCTCAATGCATTCTTGCGAGACCCCTGGGCCAACGATCTCACTGAGGCCGTAAATATTGGTCGCCTTGATACCGAGACTCTCTTCAACGGCGACGCGTATTGTCTCCGTCCAGGGTTCAGCGCCGAGTAGACCAATGTTCAAGCTGATCTCTTGTGGAGAGATGCCGCGCTTTTTGAACTCGTCACCCAGCGTCTGGGCGTATGAAGGAGTGCAGCAGATCACCTCGGGCTTGAAATCGAGGAGGAGCGTTACTTGACGTTGTGTTGCTCCGCCCGATACGGGAACAACTGTCATGCCAAGTCGCTCGCCGCCGTAATGGATACCGAGACCACCTGTGAACAGCCCGTAGCCATAGGCATTGTGGAGAATCATACCTGGTCTTGCACCAGCCGCAGCAAGAGAGCGGGCGTTGACCTCGGCGAATACATCGATATCATTTTTGGTGTAGCAGACAACGGTTGGTTTGCCTGTGGTGCCGCTGCTCGCGTGGATACGCATCAGGTCCTCGCGAGGCACGGCTAATAGACCGAATGGATAGTAGTCGCGCAGAGTTTGCTTTTTGGTGAAGGGTAGCCCTGGCAAATCCTCTACCGATTGAATATCGCCCGGCTTCACTCCGATGCGGTCGAGCGTCTCGTGGTAGTAAGGAACCTTTTCGTACACGTAGCTCATGATGCTGCGCAGTCGCTCATCCTGAAGCTTCCGCAGCGATGCACGCGGCATTGACTCGATCTCAGTGTTAAACATCGGTATACCTCTGCACAAGGTCCTCACGTACCGGAGTAAACACCTCGATTATCTCGCTCTCGACGAGCGCGGTAGCGGAGTGTGTCATATCACCAGGAATCAAGACGACCTCCCCTGCATTAAGCGTCTTCTTCTCTTCCCCTATAGTAAACTCCATCTCGCCTTGTAACACAAGAGACATCTGCTCATGATGATGAAAGTGAGTAGTGGCAATAGCGCCTTTTTCTAACTGCACACGCATCACCATGAGTTGCTCACCTGGAAAGAGTTGCGCGTCGATACCTGGGAACAGCGCCATCTGTTTTTCGCTAAAGAGATGTGTTGTTTTCATGCCTGCTCCTTGTTTTTTTGAATTTTTAGAAATACCGGAAAGGATAAAGTTACCCTTTCTGTAGCCGCCAGGTCTATCAAATTGATAGTCGTAAGCTCAGTATTACTCCTTGCTTTCTTCTTGAAGATAAGCTAAGATAAGAGTACTACAATAACATACTCTTTCACAACAAATCGTGCTTCCTCCCTTCGCTTGGCAACCAAAGTCGAGGACACGCATATCATCTTTTTTTCAGACCCGACGTGCGAGGCGGCGGTGAGTAGCGTGTGCGCCCAAATCACATTACCTCTTTCAGAAGCTTTCTTTTGACGTATCCTCCCCTCGCATTGTCATCCTTCCTTGTTACTCTTGTTCAAAGCAAGCACCCCTCCGTTTTTAGAAGACAAAAGGAGTCTCCATATGCCCGATCATCTGTCTATTGACACCACGCTCTGTCGTGAGATTGTCGAGAAAATTGCTGAGCACCTTGAACAGCTCTATGTGTTTCCATCGCTTGGTGCGCAGATGGCAGCACAACTTCGTCTGCACCTCCAACAGGATACCTATGATCATCTCACGAATGCGACAGCGCTTTGTATGACGCTCACGAACCAGATGCGTGATATCAGTCATGATAAGCATTTGCGTATAGACTATCATGTGGAGCCGCAACCGCCACGTACCAACCTGTATACGGACCCTGAAGCGATGGCAACCTATTGGGCTGAAGCAGCACTGGATAACTACGGGTTCCAACAGGTGGAGCGGCTTGCAGGCAATGTTGGCTATCTGAAGCTTACCGCGATTGAGGAAGCAGAAGAAACGGCTCCAACCATCGCCGCCGCTATGGCGTTTGTCTCCAACACGAATGCCCTCATCATTGACATCCGCGAGAACACAGGTGGGGCTCCAACAGGGGTAGCGTTTCTCTGTAGCTACTTTTTTGGGTCAGAACCCATCCATCTCTGTGATGTGTATAGCCGTGCTGACAATACCATACAGCAGTACTGGACCTTTCCCTTTCTTTCCGGGAAACGCTATCTCAACAAACCAGTGTATGTCCTGACAAGCGCCAGAACTCCATCAGCAGGTGAAGAACTAGCTTACGACCTTCAGCGGCTCAATCGCGCAACGATTGTGGGAGAAACAACGGTCGGGGCGGCTCATTTGATCGATGTCTACCAACTCAATGCTCATTTTGAGCTACGAGTTTCTGTAGGACGTGCTATGAACCCTCTCACAGGCGAGAACTGGGAGGGAAAGGGGGTAATCCCTGATATTGCAGTCGTGCAGGAAGAGGCGTTGCCGACAGCCTATCGGCATGCCTTGCAGCAAATAGTGCTGACGACTGAGCAGTCCTCTACCACGCCGATGCGTCACCTCTTGAAGGAAGTTCAAGAGGCACTGGCGCAACAGAAGCGAGAAGAGTCTCAACCGTAAGAAGATGTAGGACTTCAAGAGAGACAGTAGTTGCCTCTCTTGAAGTCCTATAAATGTCTCTTTATGACCAGGAACTGGCATCATCACTTCCCACGGCAGGAAGAGTAAAATCAGGAGCGGCTTGCTGCTCCTCGATTACTGTATCGCTCATAAGAATCTCAGAATCTCCTTTAAGAATTCAAACGACACTGCTCGCAACGACCAAAGATCGTCAACGAGTGGCCCTCAATAGCAAAGTTCGCCTGCTTCCCAATCGTTTTGAACTGGTCGTCGGGAAGGCAGACATCCACCTCAACGACGCGATGACACTGTGTACAGGTCAGGTGATGATGATGATGATTGCCACCACAGACACGATAATGATGCGTGCCATCGGCAAATTCGACACGATTTAATAGTCCCATATTGACCAGCTTTTCCACTGAACGAAAAACTGTTGCTCGTCCCAAGCCTGGCTCTATCTTGCGCAGTTCCTGCCACAATTCATCGGTGGTGAAGTCGGCCCCACTATTGGCAAGCTCCACCAGACGGGCCGCAATAAGTCGTCGAGGGCGTGTATTGCGCTGACTTACCTCATCGAAGGCCGCATAAATTTCTTCCTCTATCACGTATACCACTCTCTTTCTGGACGCACCTCTTCATCGAGGGCGTGTGAAACTGCAACCTTCTCTTTGATCTCTCTCGAACCTCTCTGCTAGAAGGCTGGCTTGTAGCGACCAGGCAGTAATTAGTCTCCGGTCATCTTCTTTTTATAAGTCTACCATGTCGGATTATTGTTCAACAACTCACGTTGAGACAGAACAGATCATTTCATGGTCTGGTTTGCTTGATGAAAATGCGTATTTACTCTCTCGTATCTTGGCAGTTCTTCTACAATGATACATTGTATCATATAGAAAGGGTGTCTACAATGTTTCACAATCCTCGCATTGTGAAACTGACGTATAGCGACGTGGTGAACGCACACGGTTGACGATAATCGAGGCGAAGTAGGAGAGAGCGGCTAGAGCCGAAATGTAGAAGCTTACTGGCAGATGATGCCCCGTCCCAACAAAGGCTAGAATTAGTCCTCCCCATGTGAAGAATAACCCCAGGATTACGGAGAGGATAATCGCCGTAAGTGGACGATGAGTAAGGTGTTCTGCAGTGGCAGCAGGGGCAATCAGCAATGCGAAGACGAGTAAGACTCCGATGACCAGTACAGCCTGGGCTGTTACAATAGCGAGTAACAGGAGGAACACCATTGAGAGCAGACGTACTGGAACTCCGCGAGCCAGGGCTACCTCTGGATCAACTGATGCAAACAGCAAGGGACGGAACAGAAACGCGAGCACGAGTAGAGTTGCAATACCAGTGCCAAGACTAATCAGAACATCTCTGCGCGTCACACTCAAGATCGAGCCGAAGAGCACTCCTACTCCCGCATTTGCATTCGCCCCATGTTGAACGTAGACACTGAGGAACAGGACGCCGAGACCGAGGGCAAACGAGAGTACCATACCGATTTCGACATCTCGTCCACGTACCCGCTCACCCAATGCTCCCATTCCGAGTGCAGCCAGTAACGTCAAGCCAAACATGCCAAGTAGTGAACTGATGCCGAGGAGTGCGGCTCCCGTCGCGCCCGCGAATCCGATATCGGCAAGTGCTTCTCCGGCAAATGCTTGAGCGCGCAGGACCACGAAGTAGCCCATAACAGCCGTCACAATCGCAACAATCGTTCCTGCCAGAAAGGCATTCTGTACGAAATCATAGTGAAAGAGTGCGAACATCACAAACCTCCCATAGGTACTCTTAGCGAGACGTACCTTGTATACGTCCTGTCGTCTCGACTTTCGCTCGCTGCTCCTGATTCCTTTGGGCGACCACGCTGCTAGAAGGAGCGGAACCAACTTGTTGCAAAGCGATACTCTTTCTTGCCCGCCGTCCTATCCACAGTGGTGAGAGGAGACGTATCGGAAGATAGACGCCGAACGAGAGCGTAGCGATATAAAAACTCACCGGCCAGGTGCCATTAGCCGCCAGAAAAATGCCCACCCAGACGTAACATATCCCCAATACCACGGCAGCTACAATCGCCCAGAGCGGTCGCTGAACGAGCCGCATCGCTGTAGCCGCAGGTCCGATGAGAAGGGTAAAAAAGAGAAGGGCACCGACGATCTGCACCGAGATCGAAACCGTGATGGCGACCAGGATCAGAAAGACAAAGGAGAGTACATTTACAGGGACACCGCGAGCTTCTGCAACTTCCGGGTCGAATGAACTGAACAAGAGCGGACGGAAGAGCACCAGAAGCACTCCTACCGCTATCACACTGAACACCGCTGTGACCAGAACATTGGTCTGACTAATACCCACGATTTGTCCAAATAAAATGCTGTAGACGCGTTCCGCATAGCCGGAATACAGCGAGAGAAAGAGGATGCCAAGGCCCAGGGCAAAGGTCATGAGAATACCGACCGTGATATCGCGCTCACGGAGTGCTTTGCCCAGCAGACCAATAGCGAGAGCCGCGGCAATGGTGAACGTGAGCAATCCAATAACGGGATCAACACCTACGAGGACCGCTCCCGCCGCACCAGCGAAGCCGATATTAGGTATTGCGTGTCCCGCGAAAGTCAAACCGCGCACGATCACAAAGTAGCCCATAATGGCCGCAACCACTGCGATGAAGGTCCCCGCGATGAAGGCATTTTGAATGAACGAAAGTTGCAAAATGTCGAACATAGTCACTTTCCTGAAGAAGATTGAGAAAGAGAAACGTAATCCTCAAACTCGAACACTTGCGGCGTTACGTCTCCGCTCCGACCACGAACACACGACCCAGTGCCTGCACCACCTCAACAGGTGAGCCATACAAGTGGGTAAGGGTCGTACTCGTAATCACATCGTCTGGTGTCCCTATGGTGCTCTGTCCCTTTGCCATATAGAGGACGCGATCCACAATAGGGAGTAGTGGATTAACATCATGCGAGACGAGCATGACGGCGACCCTGCGTGTGCGACAAATGCGGCTAATGAGAGTGACAATTTCCTGCTCATGGCTGATGTCCAGATTCGCCAGAGGCTCATCGAGCAGCAAGAGGCGAGGATTGGTTAAAAGCGCCTGTGCGATTAACAGCCGTTGTTGCTCTCCACCTGACAATTGCCCAACGGGCGCATTAGCGAAGGCAGAGGCATCCACCTCTTGCAGAACCTGATCAATAACGGCATCCCGTTTGCGACTTGGAAACCCCGTACCCCAGCGGTTTCCATCCAGGCCAAAACCGACCACATCGCGTGCACGCAGGGCTAAATCCGCTTCAAGCACGCGATGCTGGGGCACGTAGCCAATCGCGCTGTTGCCCCGGCGAGGCGGGCGACCCAGCAAGCGTACGGTCCCCGTGCTCGGTTTCAGCAAACCGAGCAGCATCTTGAGCAGCGTGCTCTTTCCTGCACCATTGGGACCGAGTATGACGATGAACTCACCTTCGTTCACCGTCATACTGATGTCTTGGATAATGACCCGTTTCCCATATTGAAGCCGAACATGCTCTAGTTCGATGACTGGTTCTTGTCGCGCACTCTCCACGTGCTCTCCTCTGTCTTCCTACTTAGTACGTTGGAGGGCTTGCTCCAATGTATTCATTTGATCGAGCATCCATGACTGATACGTTTTGCCAGGCGGCATCGTCTCGGTAACTGGGACAACAGGAATATTCTGTGCCCTGGCATCGTTCTCCAATTTAGTCGTGGAGGGCGTGACAGTCTGCTTATTATAAATTAACACTTTGATCTGATGCTGTTTGATCTGATTATCCGCGGTCACCACGGTGTCTGCTGGTGGATCGTTGCCTTGAGCCATCGCCTTCTGGAACTCAAAAGGGGTGAGCACATTGAGACCTAAGGGTTGAGCTTGATAGAGATAGATCGTCTCGGTGAGTCCAACAGGCGTTCCTGAATACTTCGACTTGATCTCGCTGATCTTCTGTTGAAGTGGTTGGAGCGACTGCTTGAACATCTGCAAATTGTTATCGAATATTGAGGCGTTGGCGGAGTCCAACTTCTTTAAATCATTCGTAATCGCCTGTGCGATGGTCGCCACGTTATCGACATTGTACCAGACGTGCTCATTACCTGGCAATCTGAAGGTGGCGGTATCAAAGCCTTTGAGCAAGATACGGTTTGAGTTCGGCGAGGCGGACAGAAGCTTGTCCATCCAGTCGTCATAGCCACCGCTGTTCTCGATGACGAACTGTGCACTAGCAACGGTTTTAGCAGTTTGGACATTGGATTCGTATTCGTGGGGATCAACGTTAGGATCAGAGAGGATGCTCGTCACCTTGACATGTTTTCCCCCTAACTGGCTCACAATATTGCCGTAAAAGTTCTCCGCCGCGACGACATTGATAATCGACGATGATTGTGTGCTGGAGCCAGAGCTACTCCCGGTAGCACTGCCAGTACTATCACATGCACTTAGTAAAAATAAGACAGTAAGGGCAAAGGGGAGCCTGATAACTGCTCTCCAATGTATAGACATGATTTCCTCCAGGTGATTAAGTGATACGTCGTATCTATAAAATATAGCATAGCATAGAGCAGAAGAGTATGTCAATGATATTGCATCTCATTAACAAAAAGAGTTGTCCCAAGAAACTATTCTCTAACCTACTTGAAACTTTTACGTTCACCTGGACGCGTTAACTATATGCATGTATATGTATAGCTCCTGCATAGTATGTATAAGTGCCTCCTTAATGAGACTCTTTTTGGCTGAGTAGAACATCGATCATGTGGCGACATGGACGCGATAATGCATAATCATGTAGGGGTCTAATTTATTACGCCCACGTCACTACAAGACCAACGTGGGATTATGACCCAACGCGGGTGTAATAAATTAGACCCCTACACTGGTGCCTCTATTGCGCAATTGATTGTCAAAAACCATACTCGGTCTCTACAGGGCTAGCATGCGCTCTAAGGCGACGCGCGCCCAGTAGACGATATCGTCGTCAACTTTGACTTGATTGATAACCTCGCCTTCGACCAGTGCCTCCAGGACCCAGGCAAGGTATGCCGGGTGGATGCGGTACATGGTAGAGCAGGGGCAGACAATTGGGTCAAGGCAGAAGATGAACTGCTCTGGATGCTCTTGTGCGAGGCGATGCACAAGATTGATCTCGGTTGCGACAGCCCATTGGCTTCCGGCTGGTGCCTGTTCGATCTGCTGAATGATGAACTCGGTCGAGCCATAAAGGTCTGCGGCCTCGACGACCTCGCGCCGACATTCCGGATGCACCATTACCTTGATGGCTGGATGGTCGGCACGCGCTTTAGCGATCTGCTGCACGTTGAAGCGCATATGCGTGGTGCAGTAGCCCTTCCACAGGATAATCTTTGCTCGCTCAATCTCTTCCTCGGCATCGTCTGAGGCCATCGGGTCTTTTGGGTTCCATACTGCCATCTGATTCTCTGGAATACCGTATTTGAAAGCGGTATTGCGTCCAAGGTGCTCATCGGGGAAGAACAGGACACGTTTTCCCTGAGTGAACGCCCATTTGATGACGGCGGGAGCATTCGATGAGGTACAGACGATGCCGCCGTTGCGTCCACAGAAGGCTTTCAGGTTGGCAGCCGAGTTCATGTAGGTGACAGGGATAATTCCCGCATCTTCGCCGAGCACATCGGTGAGCATTTGCCAGCATTCCTCGACCTCGGCGATATTCGCCATGTCTGCCATTGAACAGCCTGCGGCAGGATTGGGCAGAATTACTTTCTGCTGAGGCTCACTGAGAATGTCGGCGCTCTCTGCCATAAAATGAACGCCACAGAAGACGATATAGTCAGCCTGCGGACGGGCGGCGGCTAGCTGAGCCAGCTTGAACGAGTCGCCACGCAGGTCGGCGTACTTGATGATCTCGTCACGTTGGTAGTGATGACCGAGGATAACGAGTCGCTCTCCTAGTGTTGCTCTGGCGTCTGCGATGCGGCGGTCTAGCTCTTTCCCATCCATCTCGGCATAGAAAGTTGGAATGATATCGCTACGCTTCGAAAGGTCTTGCTTGGCACGAGTATGTGGTGTGAGGAGCGGCAGAATGCGCGTTTCCTGACTTTCGGCACATACAGATTGTATAGCAGCCATGAAAATTTCTCCTTGATCGGGTGCGATGATGATCCTTTTCAAATTAACCAGGCAACCGTAGGTGCCCGATTGATCGCGCCTGAGCGCAATTCATTGCGTGAAATCACGGTGTCCACATGCTTCACCCGATCAATCGGGCGACGGGCGCGATCAATCGGGCCCCTACGGGGTAAATTCTAGTGAGACATCGAAATTGGGGGCTGAGTGTGTTATCGCACCGAGCGATATGAAGTCAACACCAGTCTTCGCAACCGCAGCCAGACGCTCCATGTTGGTACCAATGTTGCCCGAAGCCTCAATTAGTATACGGGGAGCGTGGCTGCGTAAAAATTCTACCGCACTACGCATTGTTTCTACGTTCATGTTGTCGAGCAGCACAACATCAGCATTCGACTCTATAGCCTCCTGAACCTCCGCGAGCGTCTCGCACTCGACCTCAATTTTGAGCAGGTGCGGAGCTATACGGCGTGCGCCAGTAACAGCCTGCGCAATACCTCCAGCAGCCTTGATGTGGTTATCTTTAATTAGTACACCATCGCTCAAACCATAACGATGGTTATGACCATTCCCCATCTGCACCGCCATTTTTTCCAGGCCGCGCAGTCCAGGAGTCGTCTTACGGGTATCGAGAATACGTGCCTGTGTTCCCTCGACCGCACGCACACATTGTGCCGTGATCGTTGCAATACCGGAGAGGCGACCAAGAAAGTTGAGTGCTACACGCTCGGCACTCAGAACAGAGCGTGCAGGACCATTGAAACGAGCGAGTACATCATTGGACTGGACGGTGACACCATCCTGTGCCAGCAGCTCAACGGAAACTCGCTCGTCCAGCATACGAAAGGTTTCTGAGGCGACCGTCAGTCCAGCAATGACACCAGCATGACGCGCTATGATGGTTCCTTGAGCATGTTGATTCTCCGGTACCGTACTCAATGTCGTGATATCCGCATACGCTCCATCCTCTTCCAGGGCATGCTTGATAAGGTCTTGATACTGCCTAGGCATACGGGACTACCTCCTTTCGGATATGCTCTAACCCAGAAAGACTCTTGCTCTTGCGCTGAAAAACGAAGTGATGCCCCGTAAGGCTCTCGTCTGTGGCTTGATAATCGAGCCGCCAGTGACTACCACGACTTTCGCATCGCTGTAGGGCAGCGACAATCATCAGTTCAGCTACTTGAAGCATGTTGATAGTTTCTGCCCAACCCGCTGCATTCTCTTGCCTACTCTTGGTGATTGCCTGGCAAAGCGCCTGAACCTTGCGCCTTGCCTCAAGCAGACCATCCTCGTCTCGACGGAGTGAGACATATTGCCACATGATCTGGCGCAATTCATGCTGTATCTCTTGAGTTTCCAGGGCACCCGCGAGGGGATGCCCCTCCCATACGACGAGGGTATGTGGAGTTATCGTGTATGGGAGGGGCATCCCCTCGCGGGTGCCCTTGCCTCCAATGCTTAATGGAGCTAGATGATCCGCGATACGAACACCGTATACCAGTCCTTCTAACAATGAGTTACTGGCGAGCCTGTTTGCACCATGCACACCTGTACAGGCCACCTCTCCAACGGCGTATAAACCTGGAAGAGTTGTGCGTCCGTAGGTATCAACCATGACACCGCCCATACAGTAATGAGCGGCAGGCGCAATTGGTAGGAGATCAGTTGCAAGATCGAGTCCGTGTTGACGACAAATCTTAGAGATCGAGGGAAAACGCGCATGCATTTTCTCGGCAGGAAGATGACGAAGGTCAAGATACTGACAATCGGTTCCCTCGGCAAGCATCTCGCTCAGAATGGCGCGCGCAACCACGTCACGCGGAGCCAGTTCTGCTTGTGGACTATAGCGAGGCATGAAACGCTCTCCGGCGTGATTGCGTAGACAGGCACCCTCGCCGCGAACCGCCTCCGAGATCAAGTGTGACGTGCCATTGGCAACAAGAACCGTTGGATGGAACTGCATAAACTCAAGATCGGCGAGAGCCGCGCCAGCATTCCATGCCAGAGCTAAACCATCAGCAGTAGCGCCCGATGGATTAGAGGTATGTAACCAGAGTCCACCAGCACCGCCATTCGCCAGGATCGTTGCGTTGGCCTTAACGGTGAAGACTTGCCCATCTCGATTCACCGCCTCGACACCAGTACAGACACCTTCTTCGGCTACGAGACGACTTACAAAGGTCTCTTCGTACAATACAATCGAGGAACGAGTGCGGAGGGCTGTCATAAGGGCACGTTCAATCTCCGCGCCAGTTGCATCACCACCCGCGTGCAGGACGCGCCAGCGAGAATGTGCCGCCTCTCGACCGAGCAACAGACCATCGGGAGTTGCGTGATCATCGCTGCCGGGCTGTGCTCGGTCAAACTGTACACCCATCTCAATTAGCCAGTGCACAGCAGCAGGTGCCTGCTCGACCAGGACACGTACAGCCCTCTCATTACAAAGTCCAGCACCAGCAGCTATCGTATCCTGATAGTGCAGTTCGGAGCTGTCATCTGCTCCTAGCGCAACAGTGAGACCCCCCTGCGCATAACGCGTATTGCTTTCACCAAGTTGTCCTTTTGTGAAGAGGGCAACACGCAGATGCCCTGGCAAGCGTAATGCCAGTGAGAGACCTGCGATACCGCCCCCAATGATCGCGACATCACATTGCCTGTCCAACGCCTGGGTATATAGCCCGTTAAACGTCATGAGCTATTCTCCTTTGAATTAGTGTATTTTGTACACTTACATAGCAGACAAAAAAGAAAAGGTGTCATTTGTACACTAACCTTCGTAGGAGAAGTATACCAGGGAATTTCAGGAAAAACAAGGGTGGTATAAAGCTATAAATCTGGGTCTACGTCCGTTAATGCGGTAACATGCCCAAGTCTCGGCTTTGTAGCTGTACGGACCTGGGCATGTTACTTTCTGTTATAGCCACGTCGAAAGGTGAACGGGTACAGGTGCGCGATACATCGGGCTCTACCTGTTGACCTCCTTCACCAATCCATCAGCAATGAGTTGAGACAACGCTTTTTGCGCTACTAGACAGGTGATTGTACGATAGCTGGCTCCGCGCATGTTTCGCACCAGGGGCTCCAGATACGGTTTGAGCGTAGGATAAAGTTGATAGAGGTTGGATAGTATGAATGAGGCGGTCTGAGCTAATCCCATGGTTGTTTCGCTGGTAGAGAGCAGTCGTAACAAGGGTTCCAGGCTTTGTTTGCCAAAACCTTTCAATCCTTTGGCCGCCATCCAGGCAACAGAATGGTTAGGATCACTCAGAGCGCTTACCAGCGCGGGAAGTGCGCGATTGTCGCCTCCCTCGCTCAAGGCACGCATACAGTGCCAGCGGATCCATGCCGAGCTACTTGCACTCGCGTTCAGTAGTGCTGGCACTGCTGCGGGGCCTAGTTTGACCAGTGCAGTGAAGATGATACTTCCCATCTGCTCATCAGCCCCGCGCAGTGCATTGATCAATGCTGGCACTGCCGATGGATCACCCACGCGTCCCAGCGCCTTAGCCGCCTGCATGCGCACTGACGGTATTGGATCTTGGAGTGCCTCAATCAGTGTAGGGGCGGCAACAGGGCTCCCAATGATCCCCAGGATATGCATGGCTGTTTCTCGCACCTTGGGGCGGGGGTCGCGCGCCGCTGATAAGAGCACGCGTTCAGCACGAGCTATGTCCATGCCTGAACGCGGGAGAAAGAGCGTTCGCAATTGTGTCCTGGCAAATGCTGTACGAATTGGAGGTGGAATGACGAACCGCTTGCCCGCCCATGTTCCCAGGGCGATAAACTCGACGAGGTGCTGTGCCAGGCGATCATCGTCAAGCGATGCGATAGCTATAACTGCTCGTGGATCGCTTTCAATCACCCAGTACAACAACCTCCATGCCGCACCGCGCCGACCAATTGCGGCGTCCTGCGCCAGTATCTCCGGCGGAGTGGTACCCACGGGAGGAATTGGACCTGCATCATCGACCTGGGGCAGCTCAAGCATTGCATCGTCAAACTGCGTCGCTTTACTTGTTTCGGATGAAGGATCAAATTGTGCCATCACCTGTGCTCCTTTACTCGAGCAGACACACATTATGTAACCCTACTATAGAAACTACGCAGGAGCGTGACATACAGTTACAATCACCATATCATTGCACTACGCTCAGAGGAAGACCTCTCTCCTCTGACCTGGAGGGTCATCCTGTGGAGTGAAGGCGCTGTTGAAGCAAACACTTCAGTTGTATCTGCAACCAGAGATAGCGATACGCGTTTTCGAGATCAATACTTTTTCAGTATATCACATTCTACATTAGCGAACTTACGGAAGAGCCAGAACATCATTTCGGGCACACTATTGCAAACAAAATTGAGAACAAATGTATGCCTAGTTTTAAAATAGCGATGATCTTAGAGTTATTTCAGCCTGGCTGACCAAACACTACAGGTAAAGCCGTAAGCCCACGCAGCGAATAGTTCGGACGAAATTCGGGGGTTTCGACCGCCATCTGAAGAGTGGGCAATCGCATGATGATGGTCTCGAAAGCGACCTGACTCTCCATACGAGCCAGAGCTGCACCAATACAATAGTGAATGCCATAACCGAAACCCAATGAGCGCACTGCTGGGCGATTGATGTCCAGCTTTTCAGGGTCGGGGAACTTTTCAGGATCGCGGTTAGCCGCTCCAATGAGTAAATAGATGGTGCTCTCCTTCGGGATAGAAACTCCTCGGATTGTCACCTCTTGCAAGGCTCGGCGAGCAAGCATATGCACCGGGCTCACATAGCGCAGGAGTTCCTCTACCGCTGCCGGAATTTTGGAGGGGTCGGCTCGCAGTTGCGCCATCTGTTCGGTATTTTGCATCAAGGAGTACATGCCGACGGCGATAAGGTTGGCAGTGGTTTCGTGACCCGCGAAAAGCAAAAAATTCGTGGCGATGACTATTTCATCCTCGCTCAGCATGTCGCCGTTTTCTTCGGCCTGCACCATCTTGGAGAGCAAATCTTCGCCGGGGTGCTTGCGCCGTTCCGCGATTAAGCTTTTCAGGTAGGCTTTGACCTCGGTGAAGACTCCGGCCAGCCGAGGCCAGGTCTGTGGCCCAAAGAAAAGGAGTGTCGCGACAAATTCATTGATAGCCTCGGCACTGGCCTTGATGTAAGGCCGGCCACTTCTGGGAATGCCCAATAAATCCAGGATCACATTAGAAGGTAAAGGATAGGCAAGGTCGGCCACAAGATCCATTTTGCCTTCCGCCAGCCGAGAATCAATCAGTTCATCCACCAATTTTTGAATGGTTGGTCGGAACGTTTCTAGCATGCGGGGGGTAAACGTTTTCGTCATCAGGGTGCGCTGTCGGGTATGACCAGGAGGGTCCATGCCTTGCAGATTATATGCTAAAAAGGGAATGATCTGACTGAGATACTGGCTCGACTCGTCCTCGCCCGTAAAACCGATATGTTCCGGCAGTTGTGACCAAATATCGGAGGAAAAGCGCCGAGAGTCGGAGAAGACCATGTTCACATCGTCGTATCTGGTGAGCATGAAGCAATTGAACATCGGGTTCCAACGCACTGGCTCGTTTTCTCTCAGATAGGTATAAGCCGGATAAGGGTTTTGAATGGTCGCAAAAAAATTATCCAACTCGAGGGTATTTTCAGCCGTCATAATTTTCCCTCCATTTTCTAACGAGAAATGTATCTCAAGTATCACTATAGCACCAACAGCAGTTCATGTACAATACTTCTTTTCCATCCCAGACTCTTAAAAGCGGGTCATGATAGAGTTTCCCCTATCATGCTCAAATAGAACCTTCTATCGTTTATTGACTATGCTGTTCCAGCTTTTTTATAATACTCATACAATCATAAACAATTCCTCCGTTGGAGAATTAAAGGATATACGATGAAGACGATAAATGTTGCGACAAAGGAAAAAGATGAAGTGGTAGATATTACGGAGACGGTAGAAGCGCAGTTACAGCAGATGAAAGCTGGAAGCGGCGTCTGTGTCGTCTTTGTTGCGCATACGACCTGCGCTCTTACGACAGCAGATTTAGACCCCGGGACCGATCTCGATTTTTTGGATGCGCTGCGGCGTATCGCGCCACATATTGCCTATCGTCACCCACATGATCCCGCTCACGCGCCTGATCATATTCTCTCATCGATTCTTGGGGCGTCTGTGACTGTCCCATATGAAAATGGCAAGCTGGCTTTGGGAACATGGCAACGCGTTGTGCTGGTTGAACTGGATGGGCCACGACGACGGACGGTACATGTTTCAACGTTCTCGTGATTCTCTGGTTTTAACGTCAAAGACTCACATGAGTGATATAGTCTATGATAATCTCGGCGGCTTTCTTTTCAGGGGCTGTATCCCAATCACCTGGGTCGTTGAGGTCAGATACGATGAGCAGCATTCGGATGCCTGCTCTTATCAACATCTGATCGAATGATTTGATGTGCTTGAAAGATGTTAATACAGAAGAATCGCCTTGTCTTGGACCTATCCAGTTCGCAAACATTGCGAGCGCAAATTCTACTGGTCGCCAGAATGGTGAGAAGTCGATAAATGCGGGTGGCATGTTTGCCTTCGACAAGTGTCCATGCTGTCCAGCCATCCTCTGTGATCCATTTTCCACTTTTTGTGGGAATGGGCTTAGGAAGCCTAAAACCATCTTCCTGAAGCTTTGCGGAAAAGTTGGCAATCCATTGTATAAGGTCCAATGAGTGGTTGTTTTCAAGAGAGGTTTCTCTGATGTGCTTTAGTACTACGTTGCCTGTTTTGAAGGTCTGGGTTGAGCCGCCAGGTAGTAGTTCCAAGGGGCCTGTGAGATTAAAGGCTTCCAATATTCTTTTGTTTAAAACTGGTTGGTTTTTATCTGTCATAGATTATGTCAACCCAGTTCTGTAGTCATTTCAAGGGCACCCGCAAGGGGATGCCCCTCCCAGACACGAGTGGGTCATCGCTTGTGCGTCGTATGGGAAGGGCATCCCCTTGCCCCCAACATTTGGCCGAACCTTGTAGTAAAATGTTTTCATTGCGTTAATCTTCCTCGAAGCCGTAGCTGTCGAAGCGTAGGGTATGACAGTTTTCCGTGATGGTTCGCATGGTATCGGCTGGCACGCCGTTGGGTATTTCTGCCTGAATTTCGAGGGAGACTACTACTCCATCCTTGCTCAGGCTGGTGAGATGCTGGACGATTTCGTCCATGATTGTGCCTGCGTCTCTCGCCATCATGCGTGCGTTTATTTTGACGGAACCGTGGAAGCGATGAAATTGCGCCTCTTCAGCAACAGGGGTGGTGGTCGGGAACAGTGTTGTTGTTCCCTGCTGAGTGGGTTCTAGCGTGCTCGTTCCGCCACGCTCAACAACAACTGGATTAGGTTTGTTCTGCTCTTCACTATATGCTGCTGTTGTTTGTGTCGTGGATTGATGAACGCGAGCTTTTGCCTCTGTGTCAGCAGCTATTTGTGCTGCCGCCACATCTGGTTTGACCAGTACGGCATCTGCGTTCAGAGCAACTTGTATTTGCTGCCCTGTCTTCAGGCCAAGGTATCGCTGTTGTGTTGTATCCCAGCTATCCGCATAGGCGAAGGTTTCACTCGTCCAGAACATGGATTGTACTCCATCACGGATGGCAGCGAGAAGCACATCGGTTGATTTCAGACGAGGCAGGTAGACATATTTTGCGAAGTTTTCCGCGAGTTCCTTGATACTTACATGATCTCCACGCCACAGAGGGATGCGGTCCATTTCGCGGCGTAGGAGCGTGCCAGCATATTGAGTGATGAGCATCTCATCGCTCTTGAGTCTTCGGCTGGCATTTCCGGCGAGAGAGCTTTGTGGTTGCGGCTGCATCTTGAACTCTTGCAGTTCATCGGGTTTCTTGGGATCTGGTTGGTCGGGGACCAGTAGCCAGATATAGGTTTCAGGAATGCGTGCCACAACACTCTTTTGGGCCTCATCCAGTTTGGTTCTGGTTTGATTGCGTTGATAGGCATCCAGGTTGAGTAGTTCGCCCTCGTCATGAATAGACTTCCAGGCCAGATACTGACGCACGCCCTGCTTTAAATCCTCAAGTCGTGTGCGATCTGCTGCAAGAAACACCAGCGCGTTACGATAGTTACGCCGTGTATTTCCACGCAGGTCGAGCATCTTCGTGGCCTCTTGTCGTGCTCGGCTGTCCTGGTCGCGTGTCGCGTGGGTCAAATGAGGCTTGAGTATCACTAATCGCGTTGAGGTATCATCGTCGGCAATGTCGGCACCAGAAGTGGGACAAATGTGCATCCTGGCGAAGTCACCTCGATTATTCTGTTCCATCCTGAGACGTTGCTCCATCTCCGCGAAGACATCATCCTCGTTCAATTGAGCGGCTCGATCCTGAGCGAGGCGTGTGACACTAGGATTGGTTGAATACCAGTAGCGTTGACCATCGAGATACAGGTGCGTTGACTCGCTACTGAGACGTCGCAGGGCGTCGCCAAAGGTAGAGACGCTCTCTCCTGGCTGGACGCAGCCAAGCTTGATCTGATTATCGGTCAAACCTTTGTTTGGGTTACGCGGGTTGGGCGCGGAGCCGAGATAAATAGTACGTGCAACACGACGACAGGCGGAGTAACGTCCGAGATTTGCGTTGTCTCCATCGAGACGCAAGGGAAGCGAGTGAGGACCATCGACATCCTTCTCGATCACAGGCACCCAATTATCTTCCATGTAGCGGGTAAGTTCAAACTGCACCTTCGAATCGTCTATTGCCACATTTGCTGGTAAGATGAGCGGATTGGCATCTTGCCGCGCCCACAACGCGTGTACCACAGCAGCCATCAGGCGTAGAACACCACGTGTACGCTGGAACCTTTCGATGCTCGACCAATCGTTGTAGAGCCGATCAAACAGTTCAGGATGAATGGGATAGGCTGCTTTGATCCGTCGCTCGTAATCGACCTCACGGCAATCGGCTGGAAACTCTTGTGGTTGGCTGCGGTAGAAGTCAGCAAATTTTTTCACCACATTATCGCGGGCAACAAAATGTTGTGGATCTGTAATTGGCTGGAAGAGGCGTCGGCGCACGATCTCAAAGCCCTCTTCTGCATCAGCGGGTCGCCACGGAGATTCAAGGCGTCCAAAGATGTTTTTGAGTCGAGCAACGGCCTCACGTCCACCTTCGCCACCAGCCTCGTGGTCAGAGGCGGGGATGGTCGCCACGACCAGCGTTTGCGGAGCGGCCTTTGCCGCCTCGGTAAGAGACTGGGCAAAGCTCAAGTTCGCATCAAACGAACCAGCAGGAAGACCGGCAATGCCGTAAAGTTGGCGCACATAGACAACCCATTCGTCGATAAGGATGAGACAGGGGGATGCAGTTGCAAAGAGTTCACGCAACGCCTCGGAGCCAGGACTCACGCCTTGGCGGTCTGCCTCAGCTACCATTGCGAAGCCATCTCGCCCGAGCAACTGCCACGCTAGTTCACCCCAGAGCGTGTTGACAACACAGCCATCAGGTTTGATGCGTGGCTGACCAGGGGAGAGTTCATAGCCGACCAACACCGCACGTTGCGCCACTGGAGGTTGTGTATTGCCAGCAGCGACCAACACAGGCTCAATACCAACCATATTGGAGACAGGGGCACCAGAAAAGAGATGATACAGCGCGAGCAGAGAGTGCGTCTTACCGCCGCCAAAGTTGGTTTGCAGTTCGACAACGGGATCACCACCCGTTCCGCTCAGGCGTTGCAAGGCACCGCTCAACAGTTGCCTCAAGCCATTCGTCAGGAAGGTGCGCTGAAAGAAATCATGTGGAATGCGGTACTCGTCTGAGCCTGCACCACGATGCACCTGCCCTAGATCGGCGGCGAACTCAGCGAGTTCATAGCGGCCAGAAGCAACATCGGGCTGTGGCGTCATGATCTCGCGCCATGGGCGTAGACCCGTAGCGGGTCTGCCTTCAATGGGAGCAACCGCGACCTTGCGCGTCTCATTGCGAACCTGCTCATCGAAGCGAATACGCAACAACTCCTGCTTCTGTCGCTCAACCTCGCTCGCCTGAGTAGCAGCAGAGATGGCAGTGAGGAGACGCTGTACACTATCCAGGCCACGATAGGCATCATCGGTACTAAATGCTTCCTGGTGTGCCCACCTATTGCGTGTATCACGCAGTTCGCTCACCAACGAACGCTCGGCATGGCCTAGCACGTTCTTGAACACCATATGCCACTGGTCCCACATCATTGTAAGGAGTACCTGGGTATCCCATGAAGGTTCGCCACTTCGTGCCGACGACATTTGATAATCGCGCAGATTGGCTGCGGCCTCCTGCATCCAGCGATCACGATACACGGCCTTCATCTCACGCTCAATAAAGGGTTGCAGTCCGGTGTTCAGTATCTCTAACGCTCTGCCAACGCGGTCGCGGTTGCTCTGTGCCATGATGTGTTCCCTTCTATCCTAGAACCGACGAAATGTACCGAAGATTGAGTGCAAGAGTTTCGATAACATATGCAGCTATATTTCGATCTACTACAAAAGGCTTTGTAGGGTCTAAATGACTACCAGCATTAACTACCTCTCTTAACGCATTAAGAGAGCGATCAATTGCCTGAGATTTTGTCCCGCCTACAAGCGGCTCTATATATTCTTTACAAAAAGAGGTAATTTGTCCGCCCTGACTACTCTTTGCAACATAGTCGAGCACATCACGAGCATGCTTTACGGCACCCCGATAGTCTTCTTGATCGAATGCACGTTGAGCAGCGTCAAGAGCCTCAGCCGCATTTTTGTATGCGTCGGGCAGTGGCGGTGTGCGTATGAGAGGAAGTTCAATCAATACGCTACGACGATACCCTAGACCTGGCAAGATACGATCAATCCAAGCTGAGCGCTCAATCTGGATATAAGAAGAGGATTGATCAGTAAAAACTTTTTCAAAACGAATGACTTCGCCGGAATGGGATTGAAGGTATTCAGGAACTCCTGGTGTATTAGCACGAGGGCTCATCATAGCCGCAACTCCCCACATTCGCATCACTAAATTGAGATTTTGCAGTGCCAGAGATTTTCGTTCCTCTTCAAGTTGCTGAATATAGTGCTTTGATAAGGAAAAAGAAAGGTTAACAAGCTGAGCAGACGATGCTAAATTGATGGGCATATCTTCAATTGGAAGTAGCCTTGCTCCCAAATTAGAGTAGTCATTTACCCTTGATAGTCTACCATGCAGCTCTAAAATAACAGGAAAAAGATTTTGTGGTTCATTGCTATGCACTTCCCGCTTGATAGAAGCTTGAGTGTGTAGATACGACATCTCGTTGTCATATGTTGCACCAAGCTGCTGCGGTTCAAAGTTCAAAGTGAACGCCCAACGCATAGAGTCAAACTCGGAACGGAAGGGGATTTCCATGATGTAGTCCTTTACTATTTGCAACCTTTCTAACGCAATATCATTTACTAGCTTATATTGAGCTTTGATTGTGTGTTCTCAAGACTTGCTGGCATTGCATTCCATCCAAAGCGTAAAAATAACTCTTGCGAAGCTTGAATTGCTAGTTCTTTTGAGTTAGCAATCAGCTCATCCCTTTGAAATCTTTTAGCGTAAAGGAACTCTGGTATGTCAGCCTTATACTTCTGTCGTAGTGGGACTTTTCCAGGCGCGCTAATGTAGAGTTGACGCCCTTGTAAATCTTTTATAAGCACATCGATATAGAGATGTGTATCCTCCATATATGCATCAGTAAGTGCTAAGCGCGAAGCAAATACAAAGACACTAGTAAACTGGCGTACAACTTCTTCAATAGCAAGTAGTTTACTTTCTGGTTGGTTATTTGTAGATAAACTAGGCCACTTGGAATGATCTATCCAGTCATCGAGTACTACAGAATACTCAATAAATTGACCACTTTGATACAAGTACCATGCTTCAAGAAAGCGACCAACTTCGATTTCTTGACCAACGTAATCAATCCCTCTTGAAATGGGATTTTCTAGCCTTACAATGGGGAATCCACCATCGAACATATCGACTGCGGTTTTCTCAACAAGGGAATACAGGGTGGCATACTCGACTTTCTCTTGCGAGAACTTATCTGGTCGGACAATCACCTGCCAGTAACCACGAGAAAAAATCCTTTCCTTGAGGGAACTAGCGTTCTCAAGGAGTTGCTTGTCAAAAAGCTCTGAATCGTCCTGCTGATTACTTCCTAGTATACTCATTCCTGCTCTTTGTGCTTGAGTAACAAACTTGCGTACCCCCTTTTCTATTGCCAGGTCAAGAAGTTCGCGCATTTGTTCGAGCGATGATACATCTACAGTCTCTGGTTTATGCCTACTCCGTATATAGCAAGCACCTTCTCGTAAAACAAGTTCGTGGTGTCCAGACTGGTGATCACGTTGATACCTCTTCTTGCAGATTGTTGGAATATCTGCAAATTCATGTACCTCTAAAACCACAAACTCTTTTCCTTGAAACTCAAAAATCTTCAGGTCAAAGCTCGCTGGTGGATTCATATAGCTGGCAAGAGCATTAATAACATGGTCATTCTTTCTCCAAGAATCAGCGTCCACTTGAGATAGACCGACAGGGTTAAGCACGCTACCACGTTCCTCGACACCGATGACTACTACCCCTCCATCGCGCCTATTTGTCATACCTATTACGGCTCGTACAACTTTAGCGAGAAGATATTGATCACCTCTTGGACCCGGCCCTTTGAACTCAACGCCTGGGAATTCGTGATCGAGAGCAAGCAACGCCGCAAATTGTTCACCTGTCATTACTAATACCTCAGACTTCCCGACTTAAAACAACAACCCACTAACTCAAATATGTCGCTTCCCACAACCCCTCATCACTTGCCTCTCTCTGTGCCAACCTACTAATCTCTGACCAGGATACTACCAAACTATTATAGGCTAACGCCTCCTGCGCCCAACCTTTTCTTTCACACACGGTATATAACCTATATGCTAAATCCCTCGCAATCTCGGCGCGTTCACCTACCTGACGGAGAATGTCGCCAGCTTCCGTCTCGCCTCGGCCTTCCTGCAAGGCATAGATCATGCGCTGCATTACTTCCCACACTGTCAGGCGTGTACTCGTCTTGGGGTTCCATCCCTTAGCAAGCTCCTCGCGTTTCAACAGGCGTACCTTCCCTGCTTTCGACTCCAGGATGCCCGCATCCTTAAGGTTCTGTATAGCTACGTTCTTTGCCTTCGACAGCGTTTCGGCAACGCCATACGCACTCTCACCCATTGCAAATTGCTCGAACCATGCTATAGCCCAGCGTGTCTCAGCATCGTACTCACCCTCCTGCTCCGCCAATACTTCATCAAGCGCACGATTAATTAATTGCAGGGCTGTGCGAACACTAAGCGGCTTCCCATCCGACTCGATAACTTTGCTATAGCGCGAGTAGATACCCATACCAGGACCGATGCTAGCCTGTGCAAGGTCCACAGGTGCTACACTACCATGTTGCAGATTCTTGAGTGCATGTGGTAATTCCGACCTAAGTGCATTGAGAAACTCGCGCCGTGATGCTATTGGAGCATCTACAGGACGTGGACGGCAGACGAGAACGATGGATGATGCCAAAGCATTTGTACCTTGTCCAACACTACGATTCGCCATCTCTGTACGCATAGGCCATGTACCTGTAATCGTAAATCCTGCCTTGATGAGTCCTTCTAGCATCGTCTCCCAGCCAGTCGAGGCAGTTGTAAGAAGCGTCTTCAGGGTTCCCTCTTGATCGTCTTCATTCTCAGACTCCGATTGCTTGAACGCATAGTACACGGAGAGCGGATAGTCGGGATGCTGGATTTTTCGCATGTGCTCAAACGCCTTGCCAAGACCAGTCTCAAAGAATTGTTGTGCCTTGCTCTTACTACCACCAAAGCGATATGGCGTAGCCACAAGCTCTTGTACTTTGGGAACGAGCATTGTCTTGAACAAATCAGGGTACACCGTGCTAAGCGAACGACGCAACCAGACATAGAAGAAATCTGCAAGATCAGCATAGCCAATATTGTCGTAGTAGGGTGGATCAGTAGAAATAAGTGGATTTGTTACACCATTAACGGCTGTCGTAGCATCACGTTGCTTAGCCTCGCCAAGAGCATTACAAGATGACTCTTCAACAACCTCAGCTACCCAATCAATAGCACCATAGAAGTTACCTGTAGATTCACTCATTGGGTTTGCCTCTGCAAAATCCCATATCATAGGGATTGCTTGCCGTGCGAAGGTGTTGCGTATCGTATCTCGTCCTGCATGCCATGAGCAGATTGAAGACCAGTAATCTGCACCCTTATCTAAAGCAATCGCTAAATATGTAGCCACTGCATCAGCATATGCATTCGCACCTGTTCCTCCATTATTGAGAGATACACCATCTCCTGGCATGTTAGCAATCAGAGCATCAGCTAGCACCTTCTCCCTGGCTTCTTGCACCAGATCAATGAAAGTGGTGAGAGCTACAAGTTGACGTGGTGTAAAAGCATCACCCCATGTACGCATACCATACATTGGTAAGCGATCAACGTCATGGCTTGGAGTAGTTACTAACTCCTCGGGTTTCCATCTTGGTTTTGCCTCTGCTGCACTCATAATATGTTTTTCATTGGGAGCAAGATATGTCCGTCCACCTTTACCCTCCACAACAATAGTCATAAGTTGTGCATTCAAGCGTGCCGCTTTGCTCTCGTTTCGCACATAATCGAAAGATACTGGCGTACCACAAGCAATACAAATAGCTCCTTGCCGATTGACCGTGCCTTCCTGCGGTTGCCCGTTCCCCATCTTCACAGTAAAACCAATGGTAGGTGGATGCATAGTATAATCTATTTGTGCCTCTACCCATGTTTCTTTACCCTTCTTCTTTGACAGCCACCATTTGCTGGTTAGTGGCATTTGCGTTCCACAGGCAGGATTAGGACAGGTTATGATCCGCACCCATAACCATGCGATCACTGTAGCCTCGCCACCACCCATCTCTTTAGAAAGCGTCACCTTTGGATAGAGATGTCCAATCCTTCGCTCTGCCTCATCACGCATCCACTTTCCATAATAGCGAATATCATTAGCGAGTCCTTTTGCGCCATACCAATCCTGCCCCATCAATGATTTGTTTGCACCTGGATTGACAGGCGCACGTCCAGTAAACTTCGGAGGGATTTCAATAAGAGCCTTACTAATAAGGACTGCTACCGGATTGAGGTCACTACCATGTGCCTCTAAACCGAGTCGCTGAGCCTCTAATGGAATAGAACCACCACCGCAGAAAGGGTCAAGGACAGGTGGTGGGTTGTCTCCTGTTGATTTGAGAATCTCTGCTCGTGCTTGTGCTAACACATCTTCATTGTTGGAGTTTTCCCACTGAACCAATGCTTCCATCAACTGAAATAGGCGTAGACGCTCCTTCTCCTGGTCCTGTTCTGTAGGAAATAGTTCTGGATGCTCAGAAGGGTCGTCCACTAATGAGGCAAAAAATACAGCACGGCATGTTGCCAATGGCTTACGTGACCACCAGAGATGTAGTGTTGAAGGATGACCATGACGAATAGATTTTTCTCGTATAGAAGCTTTATTGATAGCGTCGAGAGGCAGAGCAACCTCAATCAGTTTTTTGCGATAAGGTGTGGGAGCGGTCATACAGGGAGAACTCCTTTGTTCAGTAGCTTGGATAGATTATAGATAATGCTGGTGGCATCGAAATCGGGCTCACGCTGGAATGGTTTGCTGATGTAGTGTGTAGTGGTGTTTTCGCCATCGACTTCGACGACGGCGAGAATAAAGTCTTCGGGTTTGTTGAGTGCCGTGAGTACTTCGTTTTTGGTGACGATGACGGTTTCGGCACCTTTGACGCGTCCTTTGACTTCGAGAAAGCGTAGTTTGCCTGTGCCAGGGATGCTAGATTCGATATCATAGCCGCATTTGTCGGCACTCACATTGAGCGGTATGTAGCCGAGACGACGCTCGGCATCCATCACGGCGTTCATGGCTATACGTTCAATGCGAGCAGTTTCATGGGCAAATTGCTCTATCTTGTTGTCGTCGGGATTGTCACGCGGTTCTGTAAGTTTATTAAGTAGACCTTGTGGTACAACGAGGACACCACCGACAACGACGGGCGGTAGGGGCGAGAGACGACGCTCTTGCTCCAGTTCTTTAATGCGTCGTTCGAGACGTGCGAAAAGTTCGTCGGCGCGTTGGCGTGCGAGTTGCGAGTTCGTGCGGGCGTTGGTTCTGCCTGCCGCCTCTTGAGCCTTGAGTTGGGCATAACGGTTGTCCCAATAGCTGATCTCTTTGGTGAGACGCTCGTTGACTGCTGCTATCGTTTTGTCGATTTGCTCTTCGCGCCGCTGCTTGACCTCTGTGAAGTGGCGTGGGACCAGTTCGGTGATGGCATAGGTGCGTGCCTTGTCTTCAAGGTCGCTCTTGAGCCAGGGTATGTCGCGCAATTGTGGTATAAGTGCCTGTTCATCCTCGCTCAGATAGCGGTAGTCGAGGAAGGGGGCATAGCCAGCAGAGGAGATAGTGCCTTGTTCATTCAGTTCGATGAATTGGAGCTGGCGCGAAACCTCACGCCTTTTACCACTCGTAGCGGTGCTGGCATCCTGAACGGTGTGTTCAAGGTAGAAGAGGACACGTACCTCCTCACCTATGTCGTTGGGATCAACCAGGATAGTGCCTTGTTTGAGCAGATCGCGGTTCTGTTCAAGAATCAGGTCGAGCGTTACGTCCAGCAGAGGATGACCAGGACAGATGAGCGTTGCAGGTGGTTTGCCCTGGACGGTAATCAGCTCTTTCTCAAAGACAATGCGCTCGTATTGACGCAGGATGCTGGCTCTGGCATCGCTACGTGAAGTGCGATTGCGGATAGCGGAGGGAACATGGGTGATCTCGTAACGATGCGGCTCGCGCTCATAGCATTTACCGCCGAGCCGCTTGAGTGCCTCAAGGAAGAAGGAGGCGATGAAATGGGGTTGTAAGCGACGAGCGGCTGCACGCTCCATGTCCTCACGTATCTGGCGCACACGCACCACATCCATTACTTCACGGGCAAGGGCACGTTCTTCGAGCAGTGCTTGCAGGTGTTGATGGTCGAGTGCTTCATCGACAACGCTGGTCAGCTTTGCACGTATGTCGGCACGATCACCATAGCGAATCGCCTCTACGATCAGTTCTCGCAGCGGACGGTTATCGAACGAGACCTTGCCAAGCACGTCGAAGACCTGCCCACCTAGTGCCTCGCGCTCCTCTTCTAGCTTCTGGAGCAGGGTATGGAACACCTCGCCCTCACGTGTCTCTGAGGCAACAAGATTCCAGAGGTGGCATACCTCCGTCTGACCGATGCGGTGAATGCGCCCAAAGCGTTGCTCAAGACGATTGGGTGCGCCGTGTCGGTGCATATGAAATTCCCGTGTAACACGGGAGAGGAAGGGGGTAAGGACCTCTAGGACACCCAACCTACCTGGAGAAGAAATTCAAAGGGGAAAACAGCCTGTTGGGAAAGCGGAGAACCCTCGAAGGCATGTAAAGAGTTGCTCTGCAAGTCCTGTGTGCATGGTGAAGCTGGACAATTGCTAAACCAGAGTTCTCGCATGATGATCACTTGCATCCGTTCAACCATGCCTGAAAGAACGACATCGGAAAAGCATGAGACCCCAATCCTCATGATAACACCCTCTCCGATGAATGGCGGGTAATGAACCCGAAAGAGAACAAACGGGCACCTAAACACACTACACGTTTCATAGGTGCAAAAGCGGGATCGCCTAAAAGTTGCGAAACTCACGGCGACGGAACCCCCATACGAGACTTCAATGGAACAACGCTGATCCAACGAAATCAAAGGGGCAGCCTGCGAAGGCAGGCTAGAGTGCGTGAAAGATACCCACGCAGAGGGAAGGTATCAGGAAGTTACTAATGCATGGAGGTATGCGAAATTGCAGACAACCGAAACGTATTTAGGGCTTCTCCGTGAACGCGGCAAGCGGGGCTTGCCATTAAAGCGCGTCTACAGACAACTGTACAACACAAATCTGTACCTCACTGCCTACGGTCGCGTCTATCGAAATGCTGGCGCGATGACGCCCGGTGTGACGGAAGAAACGGCTGACGGCACTTCACTGGAAACCTTTGAGGCCATCATTACTGCACTGAAGCAGGAACGATACCAATGGCAACCAGCACGACGAACCTACATATTGAAGAAAAACGGGAAAAAGAGGCCGCTCGGTATACCCGTTTGGAGCGACAAACCTCTCGCTGAGGTTATGAGAATGATCCTGGACGCCTACTTTGATGGGACATTCAGCGAACACTCTCATGGCTTTCGCGAAAAACGGGGATGCCATACGGCTCTCCGAGAAATATACCGAGCCTGGCAAGGCACCATTTGGATCATCGAGGGCGACATAGCTGATTGTTTCGGCTCCCTGGATCATGACCTCATCATTTCGGCACTCGCCGAACACATCCAAGATGGGCGATTTCTCAATCTCGTCAAAAAGCTTCTCGACGCAGGATACATGGAAGACTGGAAACTCAACAACACCTTCAGCGGAGTCCCACAAGGAAGCATCTTGAGTCCGATCCTCTCCAATATCCTGCTCTCGAAACTGGACAGATTTGTGGAGACAGAACTCATCCCCGAATACACCAGAGGGAAGAAAAAAAGGCCAAATCTGGAATACAATCGCCTGATCAACCGCGCCCGCAAACTACATAGAAGAGGACAGAAGGAGGCTGCCCACAAGGTCAAACAGCAGGCCCAAAAACTCCCCTCCATCGATCCCCAGGACCCCGACTTTCGACGACTGAGATACGTCAGGTATGCAGATGATTTCGCACTGTCTTTTGTCGGTCCCAAGGAAGAAGCAGAGGCTATCAAACAACGGCTCCGAACCTTTCTGCTTGAAGAACTCAAGCTCAATCTCTCGGACGAGAAGACGTTGATTACCCACACACGGGACAGCGCTGCCAAGTTCCTCAATTACGAAATCACTACCTTACACTGCGACACCAAACAAACCCGCGACAAGAACGGACGAAAAGGCCGAAGCATCAATGGAGGAATCGGCCTGAAAATGCCCAGAAAGGTCGTCGAAGACAAATGCAAGCGGTATATGCGCAAAGGAAAGCCCACTCACCGAGCAGAGTTGCTCAACGAGAGTGACTTCACCATCATTGCAACCTACCAGCTTGAATATCGGGGATTGGTCAATTACTACCGGATGGCTTACAACCTTCACACGCTCAGCAAACTCAAATGGGTTATGGAGCAATCGCTCACAAAGACGTTAGCGAGCAAATACAAAATATCAGTAAGCAAGGTGTACAAGAAGTACAAAGCGGAAGTAGATGTCGAGGGGAAGAAATACAAAGGATTGCAAGTCACAGTCCCGCGTGAAGGCAAAAAGCCACTAATAGCCACCTGGGGAGGCATCCCTCTCACCTGGGATGTCACCGCACCCATTGAGGACGAAATGAAGCAATACGCCTGGAAACGGTCTGAACTGGAACGACGGCTCTTAGCCCAAACATGTGAACAATGCGGGGCGACCCGTATGACCGCTAAGATAGAGGTGCATCACATACGGGCACTGAAAGACCTGAGCAAGTATACAGGTCGAGAGAAGCCGCTCTGGGTTCACATCATGGCCGCACGCCGGAGGAAAACGCTCGTCCTCTGCCATACTTGCCATATGGACATTCAACATGGACGCCCACACAGACGCAACAAGGTATCACGCTCACGGACAGGAGAAACCTGATGATGCTGGAAAGCCCGGTGCGTGGAAAGCGCGCACGCCGGGTTTGGAGGGGGCCGGTCAGAAAAAGGAGCAGCAATGCCACCTTCGCTGGCTGGCTACCCTACGGTTCCAGGGAAGATCGTAGTTGACCATCAAGTGTGCGCGTTGCAGGTTGATACCCTCGCCAGCCGCATCGGTAGCAACGAGGACTTGCACATGTTTCTCCTGCGTAAAGGATTGTTGAGCGGTTGCGCGGTCTTCTCGGCTCATGCCACCGTGAATAGTAACTACAGTATCGTCACGACCCAGCATGATACGTATGCGCTCAGTCAGGTAGTTGAGCGTATCACGGTGTTCAGTGAAGATGACCAGTTTGCGGCGATGGTTGTTGGCATCAAACATTTCAGCATTATTTTGCAGCAGGCTGGCAAGTCCCTCCCATTTGCGGTCGGTGCCGCTTCTACGCACCTGTTGCGCGATCTCCTCTAAACGGGCAAGCATGCCGATCTCGACTTCGAGTTCGGCGATAGTGCGGGCAGCCGAGGCAGAATCGACGAGCCGCTCTTCCGTCGCCTCGATTTCTGAGACGGGCGCATCATCCAGATCATCCAGATCGTCCTCAGAAATCATGGGCAGGTCTCGGAACAGTTCGACAGGTGCGTCTTCACCTCGCTTCGCTTCGCGTTCCTCTTGTAAGCGATGTTCGAGACGCGCTTTTCTGCGCTTCAACGATTGATAGATGGCCTCTGGCGACGAGGCGAGACGACGCTGCAAGGTGGTGAGTGCGAAACCGACGGTTCCCTTGCGCCCACTATTATCGAGCGCATCGGCGCGATTGAACTCCTGGCGCACGTAGTCGGTCACTTCGTTGTACAACGTCTCTTCCAGTCCTGAGAGATGATAGTTGACGGTGTAGGCCAATCGTTCGGGAAAGAGCGGAGTGCCATCAAATTTATAGAGTTGCTCTTTCACAAAGTGACGCATCAGATCCGAGACATCAACCTTGTGGACGCCATCGCGGAAGCGACCCTCAAAGCGATCCTCGTCGAGTAAGCGCATGAAGAGTTGGAAGTCTTCTTCTTTCCCATTGTGCGGTGTCGCGGTGAGCAGGAAGAGGTGGCGCGTTATCTTGCCGAGCATTTGCCCAAGTTGGTAGCGTTTGGTATATTTAACCTCGCCGCCGAAGAAGGTCGCCGACATCTTGTGCGCCTCATCGACCACGATCAGGTCCCACTCGGTCTGTTCCAATTTGGCCCGAACGCGCTCATCGCGTGAAAGTTTATCGAGTCGAGCAATACAGAGAGGTATTTCAGCAAAAGCGTTGCCAGAAGCTGATGCTTCAAGACGATCATTGGTGAGGATGTCGAAGATGACATGAAAGCGACGGTTCAGTTCATCCTGCCACTGCTCCACAAGATTTCCGGGTGAGATGATGAGGCAACGATGTAGATCACCACGAATCATGAGTTCTTTGATCAGCAGACCTGTCATGATCGTTTTTCCTGCGCCGGGATCATCGGCGAGCAGGTAACGCAGTGGCTGTTTGCCAAGCATTGTTTCGTAGACGGCGGTGATTTGATGAGGCAGCGGCTCGATGAGCGAGGTATGTACAGCGATGAGTGGGTCGAACAGGTAGGCGAGGCGAATACGGTATGCTTCGGAGGTCAGGCGAAACAGGGCACCATCGGCATCAAAGCTCCACGGCAGTCCATCGGAGGCAATCTCAAGATGTGTTGCACTGTCACGGTAGAGTAGTTCGCTTCCGAGACGACCATTGCCATCTTTATAGGTGAGTTCAACGCCTACGGAACCGTGTCGTATGACCTCAATGATCGTGACAATGCTGCCGGGTAAAAGCCCTTTGACAAGGACGCCTGGTTTGAGTTCTTCGAGAAGAGCCATCAACGACCAACCTCTTTTCCATCCTGGAACAATGCAGTACGGGCAAAATATCAGATAATATACAGTTTGTCAATACTGCTCCTTCGGTAACATTTTCATTTGACTTGACACGTACTGTTGTGGTACGTATATGTCAATCAGGGCATTGCCAAAAAGGACAAGAGCACCCCTTTGCAGGTGGAATGGGTTCTACGTTCTTCGGGGTGAAATACGTAGGTGATGGTAGGGGCGCAATTGATTGCGCCTGTGCATATGCATCAATTTCCCGTGCGGGCGCAATCAATTGCGCCCCTACCATCACCAGAAAGGATGGAGACCTGTGGAATGCCCTTGCTTGACAGAACACAGCAGCTAATGATAGTCTTCCGAACGAGCTATAATGCAACTTTTATTATTTTCTATAAACATGGGTTGTGTTGCAGACTGCAAGAAGACTCCAAATTTTTCCTATTGATGTACAATAGAGCAGAGCATTCATAACCATATATAAGGACGCATAATCACATAAGCAATCAGGAGGCTTGACAATGGAAACCTTATCTTAGATTCTCTTGAGGTTCAGGGGTTTCGCGCGTTCGAGCATCTACAGATAGAACGCTTAGGTCGAGTCAACCTTATCACAGGGAAAAACAATGTAGGCAAATCTAGCCTCTTGGAGGCTCTGCTACTTTACGCAGGTGGCGGTTCTTTCAGGTACATCAAAAAAGTTTTAGAGGAGCATGATCAGACTGGGCTCTCCCCCTTGAGTCCTTTCTTGAACCAGAACCTCGTAGAATTATTTCCTGCCCTTAGATACTTGTTTTATGGACGTAATGACATTAAAGGGAAGATTGAGCAACTTCATATCGGCCCGATCAACGCTCCAGATGACACTCTCACCGTAATGGTTGGAGGATACGAAGCGTACAAGGTAGATGAAGATTAAGGAGCTCGTTTCTCTATTCATATGGGAAAGCAGGAAATTGCAAACTATTCTCTTGGTCAGCTTCCACTTCTTCCACGTATTTTGGAACGCAAGGGAGAAATTAACTGTGTAGCGATAGAAGCAAACGGGCTCGATAGAAGACAAGTTGGTGAACTATGGGACGGCATTGCATTGACCAACTTGGAGAAGGAGGTGCTTACTGCGCTACGCCTCATCGCTCCGGGAGTTGAGGGACTCAACCTTATAAGCAATCCTACATCTACAACAGGCGAACGTATTCCTATTGTGAAAATAGAGGGTATTGATGATCCTCTTCCCTTACGTAGCCTGGGAGATGGTATGCAACGTATGCTTGGTACCGCACTGGCTTTGGTGAACGCTAAGGGTGGATTGCTTCTTATCGATGAAATCGAAAATGGCCTCCACTACTCAGTACAACCAGATTTATGGCATCTTATCTTCCAGGTAGCGCGTCGTCTCAATGTCCAGGTATTTGCTACTACACACAGTTGGGATTGCATCGAAGGTCTTCAGAGGGCTGCGGTGGAAGATAACCAAGAGGAAGGATTACTTATCCGTCTTGAAAGCAGGAAGAGCGGGATTGTTGCCACGTTGTTTGATAAACAAGAATTGCAATCGCGATACATCCTATTTCACTCTTGTAGTTCTCGTGATAGGTCGTTGGACCGCTTTCTCGTTTCCCTTCCTTGCCGGCACCTACCACGTAACTTTCATTGAGTGAGGTATATATCCCTCTTATTATTATACCATATTAAAATGGGTTTTACCCCATTCAGGCAGCATTATATCTCAGCCAACATGAACTACAAGAGGGGTAGCCCTACCAAACTATGATGGACTGTTTCTTCGCTCTGAATTGCCCACTTTAGAGCAATCCGTGTGGAAAAGCCAGCTTAGAGCACATACGGATGTGCCCTTCGGGAAGGTTCATCAGAAAATGGTAAGAACCAATCATGAAACGCTAACGACGACATACCAAGTACTTGAGCTACCTCAGCCTCATCAATGCCATCATATGTATCATCGAAGAGGTACAAAAAATCGGTATCTTCGAAATACCCATCAACGAAGATGTCAAAAGCATGCTCTTCTGCTGCTTCGTCCTCATCTTCTTCAACGACGCTCTTTGCCTGATTGATAATCGCCCATGCTGCTAGCTCCTCTGCTAACGAGGAAAGTGGCCTATGTTCTGATTGTGCTAGCTTCCAAGCAACGGTAATAATACATACCGCGAACTTTCGGTAAAAATGTGATGTATATTTCTGCCGATAGCGTGTGGGAAGATAATCACTCATCCTTACATCGAGACTGTTATTTGGCTCTTTGACGATCTCAAGATCATCAAAGACACTGTCTATGAGTATATCACATGCAGCCTGGAGGGCCAGCTGTTCGCGTGGAGTGAGTATATCAGAATATGCTTGTCCGATGGACATAGCTGTTTCCTTTCCACTAGTGTTTCAAATGACCAAACCGCTGTTGCCCTATTAAAGAAATGTTCTCTCCGACATTTATAAACCTGTCTTTATACTACTGCTATTAGCACAATACTCTTAATGCCAAGAAGCATTGTACCAGGACGAATTCGTCCTTCGTGAGTGCCTTTCCCTACGAAAAATTGATGTGTTGCATCTCCTCTTTGGAACCTCCAACAAAAACGTGTCAACATTATTGTACCATGTGACCTTACTTTTGCCTTGTCTGGATGATACGGTTTTTTCCTCACCATGTACGAGTTTCAATCCAATTGCATTTCTATGACGAGTCACACGACAACGAATGAGAGGCGAGGGTACTTGGCAGAGCAGTGACATACTCGTATGCTGACTCCCCTCCGCTCCCTGCCACATCTTTCGGTAAACACATGAAAAGCATCCCAATCTATGGTATAGTCATCCATAAAAGAGTCGAAACATGTGGACCTTCTTTTGTGAGAAGGAATCTGGGCAAAGGACACAATGCAATGAATAAGCCGGAATTAGAGGCGTTACTGGAGGAACTCGATGCGGCATTGGTGAAAGCGTTCCCAGGCCCAGAGACAATGAGTGTCCTCGTGGTTGGAGGTGCATGCTTACTCTTTCAGGATGTCACCACTCGACCTACGGAAGATGTGGATGTGATTATCTTCGACATGATGGGCAGTGAGGAAAGCACCCTCATCTTTAAATCACCGCTCGCAGATAAGATTCGCCGGATTATTAAGGGCATTGGGAAACGCCACGGACTCAAGGGCCAACAACAACTCTTTTTGAATGATGACTGTTCGCCCTTTTTACTGGAACTCAGTGAGAATGAGCTTCCTCCGATGCGCGTCTTCAAAGCGTATCACAAGTTGCATCTCTATGTCCCAAGCGACCTCAGATACATTCTGGCGTGCAAGCTTATAGCAGGCCGGGCAACAAAAGATTTTGCCGATATCCAGGTCTTATGCCACAAGCTCGACATCCGAAACCGGAGGCAGGCACGCGATGTGGTGAATCAGTACTTCCCCTCTCCTGTGCATCAAGCCTTCCATCTGTTATCTCAAACACTGGAAACGCTGTTTGAGGAATGACACGTCTTCCTCTTAATCACCGAAAAGGCTAGCGAGATCATTCTCTCTGTGGTATGCTTCCTATAAGTACAGAGACGATGAGTGAGGATGCATCGATGACCACCTTCCGGTTGAAAACACAAACGTTGGCGATGGCCTACGACGAACTTGCTTCGGGCGAAGAAGGGTTTCGGGTGGCTGTGGGCAATTTCATGAACGCGTTCTTTCTCTATGCGGTCGAGAGTCGTCAGGACCTCCTTGATCCTCCGATCCAGATGCCGGAGAACGCCACTGAAGATCAGCGCGGTTGGGCTGCGTTTTGCGCAGGTGCAGCAGAGTATCTCGCTCAGAGGTATGACTTGCAGTGTCCGGCCTGGACACACGATCCCGCGTACTGCATGCAGGAGCCGTGGTATACCATTCCCAATGCCAATCAGAGGATGCGCAAGCACTTCCAGAAAACGGCACCCGAAGCGTTCCGCCGTCGCAACGTGTTCTGCGATGATCACGTCTTCAGTAATGCCCATCCCTCATCACGCGAGCCGGGAAATCTTGAAGACCTGCGACGCAGGCGTATGGATATCCTAGCTGAGTTGCCACACGCGGAGCGCGAGGTATATCTCACGGAGCACAAAGCGAAGATGTTGGGAAGGCCACGTATCCATATCGTCCCGTAACCGCGCATGCAAGAATACTGGTTGAGTTGCAAAGACAATGCAATTCTGGTGAACTGTGCTATGTTCGAGAACAGCAGAGGCGTTATCTTCATGGGTGTGGACATGTTCCATCCAACCCTTGTATGCGAGTAGCATCAAGTGTATATAATGGTACCAATGTGTCACGTATTCCTCTTTTCTTCATGAATCAACCGGTCTGTATGCGTTTTACTCATCTCTTTCACGTATTGTTGCGTTCAGGATCATCGCCCGTATCATCGCATCATGTTGTGATAACGTAACTGCCTGCTCATCAAGCCGTCTCTCCGCTTCTTCCAGCGACACCCGTGGAGCGCGGCGTTTTCTATCATCTTGGCTATCCCACGCATCGCAGTTAAACCAGCCGACGAGATACAATCCATATCGGCAGTGATTATCCCGAAGGTAACGGTCCACGAGCTGCGTTTGCATTGCTGTCATGAGCTCTGTATTCCAGCTGCCCTTGACTTCTATAATGAGCGAGAGGCGTTCGTCTAGTTCCTCTCGTGTCGTGCGCGTCACTGCATCAATGCGGATATCGACACGTTCATCTGAACGGATGACCACTTCGCGATTGGCAATGATTCCTCTTTGACCCAGGTCCGCTTGAAGATGCCTCTTGACGTAGTCCGAGAATTCATTTTCATCAATTGGTCGATAGGTAAACGCGCGTCGCCTGCGGCGTCTTGTGGATGTCTGCGTTTCAGGCGTGGGAAGAGGAAGACGATCCCAGACATCTCTCCACGCCGATGTCTCATCGCGAAAGGTCACTTCCAGGCGTCGTAAGGACTCGATCACGACCTCAAGCAGTTGCTCTGCGTTTTGGACAAGGCGCAAACGGGTGTCTAATATTACTTTCAGTAGATTTGCTGGGTTGTAAGGGAGCCAGGTCTGGCGGCGTGTGAGTGTTTGCGCTTCCAGTAATATCCATTGCATCCGGGCCCGGTCCTGCTCTCCTGAGAGGCGAACGATGCGCTCGAGAGCGTGGCACGCTCCCACTGTTCCCCGCTCTTTCAGCTGTTGCAAGAGCTTCTCCCTCCATGTGGCGATGTTATCCATGCGTCCCACAATGAAACTTGTTCTCTTCTCAGGAGGAGGCTGAGCAGACGGATGTTGTTGAGCCATCCACAGATAGAGGTCCGCCAGTTGCTCTTCCGAAAGTTGCTGTGCATTCCAATCAGACTGATAGGCGAGGCTTGCGATGAGCTGAATACCGAAATCGTAATCGGACTCGAGAGCAGGCCAGACCGCGGACCAGCCAGCGTCGTCTGCGAAGCGAACGAGTGCCAGGGCAGCGGCTAACGCTTGCTGTCGCTCACGATCATCTGCTGGTAATGGCAGCGCAAGGAGCGATTCGGCCTGCACTTTCGCCGCTTCCACACGATGATTCAGCAATATGCTGAGCAAACTACCCGAACACTCTGGTGCTACTGTGCGCTCGCTTGCCTTTTCTAGCAACGCATCAGCCAGGGCGATGTCCCAGACCTCCTCCACATTGCGGAGCAGGTTCCAATAGGTAGAGGTACAGTCGTGTTGTTCTCTTTCTAAGAGACGAATGACTCCAGCAACCAGTTCCGTTGAAGCGTAACGATGGGCAGCCACGATGAGCCTACGATGAATAGCACTTGTACTTTCTCCGGTCCAGTCTAGCAAAAGCAAACCGGAAGTGAGGATGACTAGTATCAGCCGTTCCCACACCTCTTTGGAAAGTGTCGCGAGATACTCAGCATCTCTCTGAAGCACTAGATAGAGGGCCTGATAACTGGTCAGCGCAAACGTATGATAATGCATTACGTCTAGTTCCGACCAGATCATGCGATCAGGTCCTTCCTTCCAGAGACTCTGCTTCGCCGTCTCCACCAGTCTCGTTTTGAGGGGTTCTTCAAGTACTCGCCATATGTAGTATGCTGTCAGGTCTACTCTCACATTTCCTGGAGGAACTTCGCTGTTTGCCATCATCCTCATGAGCTGCATGATGTTTGACCACGCTCCATAATCACCGTTCTCGAAGGCATTGAGTTGCATTTCGATCTGCTCCAGAGATGGAGACGCTTGCGGAGTTGATGGCTGAGTTGCTTCTAGAGCATGTTCAACGTTCTGTTGTTCAAACCAAGCACGCTTCATCTGCTCTGCTTCAGGTGAGCCTAATGCAACAGGTCGAAAGTGCCAGACAACTTCATCAGTCAGGAACAACGTGATAGAGTCAGGTACCCCGTGTTCAGCAAACGTTTGTGCCACAGCCGCTAGAGCTGTCTCGGCTGTAAAATCAGAGCGCACATGGTGAGCCACCAGCACTGAAGTGCCTTTATCGATGATATTGAGTGTTTCCACCACATGCTGCTTTTTGCCATGCGGATCCGAAGGGACAGTGGAGGCGTCTTCGAAGTCGAGTTGCCAATGCTGCACCGCTGGGGGGGCGTTCGATCGGATCAGTAACCGTAGAGAGGCGAGAGGCAATGCGTCCATTTTCGCGTAAGATCCGGTGAATGGTGCGGGTAGACTTCGGCAGACGTGGCCCTCCCTCTTTCAAGGCTTCATCGCGGCTCAAATAATAGAGTATGGCTTTGGGGCCTGGTGTGCGGCCCAGGCTTTCAGGAGGATTATCTCGGATATCTAGCACCCGATCTACCACATGGGAGTCGAGTCGAGGAAGCGGATGATGAGGGGCACGGGAAAGCCCTTGCAGCACCTGTTCATCATCGAAAGGCACATCTAACAAGCGTTTTTTCCATTTGTCGACCCAGCTTTTTGACATGCTTGTTGCCTGAGCCAATTGGGCGCGTGTCCAGTGGGGATGCAGAATCATCAATCGTCGGAGATTCGCACGGGCTGCGTAGTAGACTGCTTCCATGACAGCTTCCTCCTTTTTGCGCATAGGCCGATGTTTCGATTTCTATGAGGAGTGTACTGTCTTTTCTTTTCGGAATCTACGATGTGAGGAAACTTCCCCTCTGACGAAGTGGGGAAGTCATACAGGATGCGCAACGAGATTTCATCGCTGAACAACAAAGGAATCGGCGAATGAGCGAGAAAGTGTCTCGCATCCGAATACGAAAAGAAATTGTTTCTCAGAGAAGTTCCTCGTAAAACTCATGCACGTAGTGCTGGAAGCAGGCTAAGGCATCAATGCACATCCAACTTGTTCTCGTCAGTTCCTCGCGCCTTTTCTCCACAGACACGATGGCTTGTTCTGATCGACCCGCCGCCAATTCATTGAGCACCAACTTAATGACGTTGAAGGTGTAGCCTGCGTCTCTAAGCAAGACCACGACACGCAGGTGGTGCATCTGTTGCTCGTCATAGAGGTGATAGCGGCTGTTCTGCTCATGAACTGGATGCAAAAGGTCCTGTTGTTCCCAGAAATGCAGAGCAGAGACACGCACGCCCACCTGTTTGGCCGCCTCTCCCACCCGGATTCGCTCAGAATGGGAAGAGCTTTGCAAAGAGATGGACCCAGCGGCCAATGTACGCAGGGCGGTGAGCGTCTGCTCAACCTGGAAACGTTTGCTGGCAAGCTCGGCATGGCACTCGTTGATCATCACAAGCGCAGCGACAAGGTCGCCTTGATGAAGTGCTTGTATGATCGCTGGCGTTCGTTGCCAGCCGTAACCACGGACCATGCTTTTCACCGTTTGGAGTGCAACAAGATGGTGCTGCGTGTAGAGGCGATAGCCGCTCGGACTACGCTATGCTTGCGGGATCAAGCCACTGGCCTCATAATTGCGCACTTGTTGGACACTGATCTGTCCAGCCAGTGCGAAATCGTGGGTACATAGATAGGGACGAGCTCTCATGTCAAACCCCTAATCGCTTTTAGAGACTTCTTTCAGTAAGCACTCCTCTTTATATCACATTGAACAAGAAGAGTAAGCCTAAATAGCAGCTTGATGCACCCCTACGCACGCTCTGAATGCTGCTTAACCCTCCAGTTGGGCATGGGTGTTGTACAGTAGAGATGTGATCTAGAAAACGAGGCCAGAAAAAAACCTGACTAAGGCGGGATCACAACGCATACATGCGTCTCAATGGAAAAACTCCCTAAAATGATGGAACAGACGACACAATGCTGCCGACATTCGAGGGAGCCATAAAGTGAATGAAGGAGAGAACTCATATGCCTGAAGCGATATTACATGATGGAAGCACCATCGAGATCGAAGTCCACGGCTCAGGACCAACCCTGCTGCTGCCAGTCAATCCACAGCCGATGACCGGGGAGCAGGCCGAGCAAATGCGCCAGTATGGTAATGATCCAGCTCTGGGCCAATCGCTGATCAAAGGGCTGAAGGACGTCTTCCGCGTCGTTGCTTTCGACTATGAAGGACAGTGCTTTCGTCTACCCAAACCGGGCACGTTGACGCCGGTCAACATTGTGAACGATCTGCTTGCGGTGGCCGATGCCGCAGGGGCGGATCAGTTCGCCTACTATGGCTACTCCTGGCTTGCCATGATTGGACTTCAACTCGCCATCCGGACTGACCGCCTGTTAGCACTCATCATGGGCGGTTTTCCGCCACTAGACGGGCCATACGAGGAGATGCTTCGCGTTACGGCTGCAACATACAAAATGGCTGGTGTTGCTCAGACCTCACAGGCAGCGGATGCAGATGAATGGTCGAGCGTCTCTCTGTCGAAAGATCAGACGAAGCAGTTTGTGACGCTTTATCAGGCACTACAGGAGTTCGATGACCAAGCTGCCCAAGTGCGGATCACCTGCCCTCGTCTCTGCTTCGTAGGTTCGGCGGATGATCTTCCCCCGATTTCGTGGAGTAGTGAAAGCTTAGGGTATACTCTTCCAGAAGGAGGACCAAGATCATGCAGAAGGTGCACAAGACCTACACCGCCGAATGTAAGCGAGAAGCGGTGCGATGAG
>JAABUQ010000217.1_pt1 | contig 129201 bp, 138 predicted proteins | sample 5560001 | NCBI WGS metagenome assembly JAABUQ01 (sample SAMN10711888, study PRJNA513371) | rock metagenome | isolation source: Antarctica rocks | place: Antarctica: Victoria Land, Finger Mt nord | collected 2015-12-18
TGGACGAGGTCGCGGCGGTCGCGGTCGCCGGGCCGGGCTTCATCAACATGACGCTGACCGACGACAGCTGGCGCGCGGAGCTGGCGACGGTCGCGGACGAGGGTGCCGACTATGGGCGCGCGACCATCGGGCGGGGCGTCACCGTCAACGTCGAATACGTCTCCGCCAATCCGACCGGGCCGATGCACATGGGGCATTGCCGGGGCGCGGTGGTGGGCGACTCGCTCGCCAACCTGCTGGAGTTCGCGGGCTATCGCGTGATCCGCGAATATTATGTCAACGATGCGGGCGGGCAGGTGGACGTGCTCGCGCGCTCGGTTCACCTTCGCTATCGCGAGGCGTTGGGAGAGGCGGTGGCGATCCCCGAGGGCTTGTACCCGGGCGACTATCTTATCCCCGTCGGGCAGGAACTTGCGACCGAGTTCACGGATCGTTTCGTAGCAGCCGACGAGGCGGAATGGCTGGCGTTGTTCCGTACCCGCGCGGTGGCGGCGATGATGGCGATGATCCGCGCCGACCTCGCGCTGCTGGGTATCGAGCACGAGGTGTTCGCGTCGGAGGCGGAGCTGCAGGCGGCGGGCAAGCCGGCAGCGGCGGAGCGCGAATTGCGCGCGCGCGACCTCGTCTATGACGGCGTGCTCGAAGCGCCCAAGGGCGAGACGCCCGAGGATTGGGAGCCGGTCGAGCTGCCGCTGTTCCGTTCGACGAGGTTCGGCGACGACCAGGACCGGCCGATCCGCAAGTCGAACGGGCAATGGACCTATTTCGGCGCGGACCTCGCCTATCATTACCAGAAAGCGCAGGATGCGCAGCAGCTGATCGACATCTGGGGCGCGGACCATGCGGGCACCGTCAAGCGGATCACCGCCGCCGTCGAGGCGCTGACGGGGGGCAAGACGCGGTTCGACGTCAAGCTGATCCAGATGGTGCGGCTGCTCCGCGCGGGCGAACCGGTCAAGATGTCCAAGCGATCGGGCAATTTCGTGACGCTCGCCGACGTCGTGGGCGAGGTCGGCCGCGACGTGGTGCGTTTCACGATGCTGACCCGCCGCGCCGACGCGCAGATGGATTTCGACTTTGCCAAGGTGGTCGAGGCGTCGAAGGACAACCCGGTCTTCTACGTCCAATATGCGCATGCGCGGATCGCGTCGCTGCGGCGGCGAGCGGCGGCTGCGGGCATGGAGCCGGTCGCGCCCGACCTGTCCCGGCTTGATACGTCGGAACTGGCGCTGGTAAAATTTGCGGCGCAGTTTCCGCGCGTGGTGCTGACCGCCACCGCCACGCGTGAGCCGCACCGAATCGCGTTCTATCTGTATGACTTGGCGGCTGGCTTTCATGCGCTTTGGAATGTCGGCAACGATCGGCCGGACCGGCGTTTTTTGGTCGAAGCGGACCCGGCGCTTAGCGGCGCGCGTCTGTTCTTGGCGGACGGGGTCGGGCAGGTTATCCACAACGGCCTGGGCGTGATGGGCGTAGACGCGGTCGAGGAGCTGAACTGACATGGCCGACGAGATCCACCTGACCGACGCCGACCGGCTGCCCTGGCTGGAGACGGTCGAGTCCGACGCACCCGCGCGCGCTGGGGCGGGGCGCACCGTTCTGCTGGTACTGCTGGCGCTGTTGCTGCTGGCGGCGATCGTCTGGGCGGTGTTCCGCGTGGGTCATCGTTCCCCGGCGGGCGAGGGCGGCGGCGCGCTGATCGCGGCGCAGGACGGCGACTACAAGGTCAAGCCCGACGATCCCGGCGGGCTGAAGGTCGGGGGCGAGGGCGACAGCGCGATCGCCACCAGCACCGGCAGCGGCTCGGGTTCGGGCAGGATCGATGCGCGCCAGGTGCCCGAACGCCCGATCGCGACCAGCCACCCGCGTGTGATCGCCATCTCCGTGCCGGCGCATGCGGGGACGAAGGTCACGGCGGCAATGCCCGCACGCGGCGGCAAGCTGACCGCGACCGCACCGATCGCCGCGCCGCACCAGCAGGCACCCGGCGCAGGGTCGGGCGGGTCGATCGTCCAGCTCGGTGCGTTCCCGACCGAGGCCAAGGCAAACGCAGCGTGGAGCGCGCTCGCCAAGCGGTTCGGCTATCTCGCGACGTTGGGCAAGCTGGTTCAGCCTGCTGAAGTCAACGGGCGGCAGGTGTTCCGCTTGCGCGTGAATGCGGGCAGTGCGGGCGCGGCGGCGGACCTATGCGGCAAGCTGAAGGTCGCGGGCGAGGACTCGTTCATCACCGCCGCGTGACCCGCGCGGGGACCACGTTATGACGGTGCGATGAAGCCTGTCATCTTCGGCCTCGCCGGGGTTGTGCTGTCGGAAGAGGAGCGTGCCTTCTTCGCGGCGGTGGAGCCGGCGGGCTACATCCTGTTCCGCCGTAACGTCGGGTCGCGCGCGCAAGTGCGGGCGTTGACCGATTCGCTGCGGGCGTTGGCCGGGCATGACGATCTGGCGATCCTGATCGACCAGGAGGGCGGTCCGGTTGCGCGGATGCGTCCGCCCGAATGGCCCGAGTTCCCCGCCGGACCGGTCTTCGACCGTTTGTATGAGGTCGCGCCGATGTCGGCGATCCAGGCGGCGCGCGCGAACGCACAGGCGCTGGGGCTGATGCTGAGCGAGGTCGGCGTGACCGTGAATTGCGCCCCGTTGCTCGACGTTGCCCAACCGGACACCACGCCCGCGATCGCGACACGCGCTTACGGGTCGGAGCCGATGCGGGTGGTCGCGCTCGGCCGCGCGATCTTGGAAGGGCTTGCGGCGGGCGGGGTCGTCGGCGTAGTCAAGCACATGCCCGGTCATGGCCGGGCGCGGGTCGACTCGCATCATCTACTCCCGCGCGTGACCGCGAGTGAGGCGGAGCTGGAGGTAGACCTCGAACCTTTTCGGACGTTAAACCAAGCACCTATGGGCATGACCTCGCACATCGCGTTCGATTGCTGGGACACGGAACGCCCCGTCACTATGTCGCCCCGAGTGATCGAGGACGTGATCCGCGGCCGTATCGGCTTCGACGGTCTGTTGATGACCGACGACATCGACATGAAGGCGCTGTCCGGCTCGGCGGCGGACAAAGCGGCCGGGGCGATCGCGGCGGGGTGCGACGTGGTGCTCGATTGCTGGGCGCGGATGGACGAGATGCGCGCGATCGCCGAACGATTATCCGACATCGCCCCGCGATCGGCCGAGCGGCTGGCGCGCGCGATGGCGAGTCGTGCTCAGGCCACGGGCAATTTCGCGGACCTCATCGCTCGCCGCGACGCGCTGCTCGCGGTCGGTACGCGCGATGACGGTGGAAAAGTCCCGCCCGCGCGCCTAAATAGCGGGAAAGCCAAGGAGACGTTCGATGGGTAGTTTCGGCCCGATGCACTGGATTATCTTCGCGATCGTGTTGGTGCTCGTTCTCGGCGGTGGCCGCTTCTCCAACATGATGGGCGATGTCGCCAAGGGTGTGAAGCAGTTCAAGAAGGGCATGGCCGAGGACGAGGACGGTCATGCCAAGCCGCGCGACCCCGCCCGGATCGAGACGCGTGGTGCGGTGGAGCCGGTGATCAACCGCGAGACAGTGGTGACGCACGACGGCGAGAAGTTGCGCGAAGAGCGCTGATACGCGCGCGGGGACGGGCCGGTGTTCGACATCGCTCCCACCGAGTTGCTGGTGCTCGGCGCGGTGGCCATCCTGGTCATCCCGCCCAAGGATTTGCCGCGCGCGATGCGGATGGCGGGACATTGGGTCGGCAAGGCACGCGGCGTCGCGCGGCAATTTCGTTCGGGTTTCGACGAACTTATCCGCGAGTCGGAGTTGGCCGAGATGGAAAAGCGCTGGGCGGCGGAAAATGAGCGGATCCTGCGCGAGCACCCGGCGACGGTAATGGCGGAGCACGACACCAGCATGGCGCCGGTCACCGTCGAGGAGCCAGTGGTCGAACCCGCGCCCGTGCTGGGAAATCCGCCCGGTCCGGCTCCTGACAAGGTGAGCTCGTGAGCGAAGAGCTGGAGGATAGCCGCGCGCCGTTGCTCGACCATCTCGTCGAGTTACGCCGGCGGTTGCTGTACAGCTTGATTGCTTTCGCGCTTTGCTTTGTGATCTGCCTCGTGTTCGCCGAGGATATTTTCGGATTTTTGGTCCAGCCGCTCGTTCGCGCGGGTCAAAAAAAGATCTATTTCACCGCATTGTTCGAAGCCTTTTTCGTGCAGGTCAAAGTAGCCTTGTTCGCTGGCGGGATGCTGGCGTTTCCGGTGATCTCGAATCAATTATGGCAGTTCGTGGCGCCGGGTTTGTACCGCAAGGAAAAGCGGGCTCTGCTGCCGTTCCTGTTGATGACGCCAGTGTTGTTCACCATGGGCGCGGCGATGGCGTATTTCGTCGCGATCCCGGCCGCGCTTCATTTCCTGCTTAGTTATCAGCGTCCTATCGGTGGTATATTGCAGGAAGCACTGCCTGCGGTGGGTAATTATCTTTCGTTGATCATGCAGTTTCTCTTCGCGTTCGGAATCGCGTTTTTGATGCCGGTGCTGCTGATGCTGCTCGAGCGCGCGGGTATCGTCACGCGCAAACAGTTGGCGGGCGCGCGGCGTTACGCGATCATCGGCTGTTTCGGCATTGCGCTGGTGCTTGCGCCGCCCGACGCGGGGTCGATGATCATCCTCGCGGTGCCATTGTGCCTGCTATACGAGGCGGCGCTGATCGCCATCTGGATCACCGAGCGGCGGCGGGGAAGGATCGCTGGAGCGGTGGTGCAAGCCGAATAGGAGATTTACGCGGCCGGTCCGTCGTAAGTCGCCAACAAAGGTTGTTAAGCAGCGAAGCGGTTGAGGTCGCCGACAAAATCAAAGGCCCGAAGGCACCACCAGGGGGGAGGGTGAGCACCTTCGGGCCTAGGCCGTGGTTCGCGAAAGCGGGGGGCTTGTCGTCGCGTTCCGGTATTCAAAACGAGATAGGCAAGCGGCGGTTCCGCGCGAACCGAAAATAAAACGCCGCTCGATCAGTCGCGCCCGACCACCGCGATCGAGATTTCGTAGGTGCCCGTCAGGGGATTGTGGTGGAGTTTGGACCGGAGCTGCCGCGCGAGCCCTTCCAGCACCCGGCCATAGCGTTGCGCCACCGCCGCCTTGAGCGCGTCGTCATCGGTCAACGCCCGCGCGGATACGCGCAGCAGCGCGCGCGCGGGGTCGTCGACGGGCTTCACCGCGATACGCAAATGCGGCGCGGCGGTCATCGTCATCGCCAGCTCGATCAGTTCCGTGACGAGAAACGCCACCGCGACGCCGACGTCCTGCCCGACCAGGAACGGATCGACGTCGAGCACAATGCCGAGCTGCGCCGCCTCGTCGGGCGCGGTGGCGCGGATATTGGACGCGAGCTCGCCCAACATCGCCCGGAGCGACAAGCCCCGGCTGACCTCCGATTCGGCGAAGTGATTGCGATGCACCACCGCCAACGCGTCGACGCGCCGCTGAATGGTCGCATACGCCTCGGCCGCGCCGTCGCCGTGCGATCCGCGCGAATGGATATTGATCAGGCTGGAGATCACCTGGAGGTTGTTCTTGACGCGATGATGAACCTCGCGCGTCAGCTTGGTCTGGCGCACCAGTCCGTCCGCGAGCCCGGCTTCGTGAAGCGCCACCGTGTGGCTGATCGCGCGAAACGTGTCGCCAAGATCGCGGATCTCTTGCGCGGGGACGGAGCGGGTGTCGCCCGGGTCGATCACGTCGCCGGGATGGTAGGAGCCGACATTGCCGCGCAGCCGGCGCAACGGACGGATCAGCAGCCCGTCGACGACGAACCAGCCGATCCCCGCCGCCGCCGCCCACATCAACAACGGTAAGCTGAGCGCGATCAGCATCGGCCAGGTAAACGGCGCGCTCTTGATCTGCATCTCGAACTGCAGCGCGTCGATGCCGAGCGGCAGGCGCATGGTTTCGCGCCGCGTCGCCGATGTCCTGTCGGCACCGGTAATCGGCAACGCGATGTCGTCCTTGATCAGCGCCGATGTCACGTCGGGACCGACGCCGCCCGGGCGACTGGCGCGCGCCAACAGCGTATCGGAGAAGAATGCGGACGCGGACGCGCGACCACGGCCGGTAGACAGGCTCAGCACCAGCCCCTGGCCCGGCAGCAACGTGGCGGCGAACCCCGCCTTTGGCGCATGGCGCGGGGGACTCGCGATGGGGGCAGAAGCCTCGCCGCACAGCACCTGCCCGTGCGCGTCGACGATCGCGAACCGTGCGCCGCGCGGAGCTTGCTCGGCGAACACCCCCGCTACACGCGCGCAAGAGGGGGCATCCGCCGGATCGTGGTCGAGCGCCTCGCTCGCGGCGCGCAACGCGGTCATGTCACCGACCAGTTCGATGCCCAAAGCATGACTGCTCTCGGCAGCCGCGATCCGCAGCCGCATGCGGTTCTCGTCGCCAAGCGTGCGGGTGGTCTGCCATGTCGCCAACATCGCGATCAGCGCGAGCGGCAATAGCGCCAACGACAGGGTGGCGAACAATTTAGCACCTGTTGGCCACCGCGCCACCGCGGTAACCCAAGAGGAGCGAACCCGTGCCGCGGCATCGCCGCTAACCGGTGGCAAGTGCGTCAGCCCAGTTTGCCGAGCAGGTCCAGCATTTCGTCGGGAATTCGTTCGTCGATCGCCTGCTGATAAATGGACCGGAGGGCCGCGCCCGTGTCGCGGTCGCTCAGCGCCGGGGCCATGCCGTCGCGAGGGGACAATGAGCAATTCTGCTTTTCCCCATGCTTGTCGATGTCCGGCAACGCCATCACCCCACTCGGCTCGCCGGAACGGGAGCGAAAGCTGTCCGCCGCGACACCCCGTCGCGACGCTTGCCCTAACCGGCATCACAAGCAGGAAACCGAAACACAGGATTGATTGTTCCCCACCCGTCGCGAAAATACACCGGGGCGCGCAGACCGCGCCGCCGACGCGAAACGATTTGCATTTGGGGGCGCGTCGCTTCCAAAGGAGCCGGATCGTCGAACGGAGAACAACCCCGCCATGTCGCTTGGACAGCAACTCGCGCCGCATCTGCCCTTTTTGCGACGCTATGGCCGCGCGCTGACGGGAAGCCAGCGGGAAGGGGACAAATATGTGCGCGCGACGCTAGAAGCAATCGTCGCCGCGCCCGCCGAGTTCCCGCGCGAGGTCGATCCACGGGTGGAACTGTACCGGATGTTTCAGGGTATCTGGTCGTCCGCCAACGTCGATGGCGACCCGGGCCACGCCGGTGAGCCGGAAGACCGCGAGTCAGTGGCGCGCGCGCGGCTGTCGCGAATGACGCCGTTGTCGCGCCAGGCGTTGCTGTTGACCGCGATGGAGGGGTTCTCGCCCGAGGACGCGGCGTACCTGATCGAGGTCGACAGCGCCGAGCTGGAAAAGCTGGTCGCCGATGCGCTGCGCGAGATCGAGGACCAGACCCGCGCCCGCGTGTTGATCATCGAGGACGAGCCGATCATCGCGATGGACATCGAAACCATCGTCCGCGACCTCGGCCACGAGGTGACCGGCGTTGCGGTGACGCGAGACGAAGCGGTAGCGTTAGCGATGGCGGACCGGCCGGGACTGGTGCTCGCCGACATTCAACTCGCCGACGACAGTTCGGGGATCGATGCGGTCAAGGACATCTTGGCCGAGTTCGAGGTGCCGGTGGTGTTCATCACCGCCTTCCCCGAGCGACTGCTGACGGGCGAGCGCCCGGAGCCGACGTTCCTGATCACCAAGCCGTTCCAACGCTCGACGGTGAAGGCCGCGATCAGTCAGGCATTGTTCTTCGACCAAAGCACCGCGCCCGCCTGACAGTGTGCCGTTGCGGACCCAAAACGATCCTGGAGGGTTGAGCCGCGCATGGCCGACAACGAAGAACCGCTTCACGTTTCCACCAGCCAGGCGCGCGCGGGTTCGACGCCGGGCATGACCCGCTACATCTTAGGCGCGTCCTTGATCCTGGTCATCGCGATCTTCGCCTACTTGGTGATACACGGCGTCTGACCTCGCCGACGTTGGCATTCGCAATGCCCGCGCTTATCTTGGCGATGACGGCGTCGTGGCGCGGTAGATGGGGTGAATGATGTCGATGAGCCAGGCCGTGGCCGACGAGGACGGCACCGCCGCGCCGGTAGTGCATGTCTCGTTGCCCGATCCCGAGTTCAAGCAACAGCTTGGACAAGTCATTCCACATCTGCGCGCATTCGGTCGGTCGCTGTCGGGCAGCCGCGATCTGGCCGACGACCTAGTGCAGGAAACGCTGCTTAAGGCGTGGGCGGCGCGCAAGCGGTTCCAGGCCGGCACCAACATGCGCGCGTGGACCTTTATTATCCTACGCAATCTCTATCTGTCGCAAATGCGTCGCGCGCGGTTCAAAGGCGAGTGGGACGATTTGGTTGCCGATCGTCTGCTGGCCGCCCCAGCCAGCCAGGACCGTCATGTCGAGCTTGGCGACATGCAACGCGCCCTGCTGCATTTGCCACAACCGCAGCGCGAGGCGTTAATTTTGGTCGGCGCGGGTGGGTTCGCCTATGAGGAAGCCGCGGAAATCTGCAAAGTGGCGGTCGGAACGATCAAGAGCCGGGTCGCGCGTGGTCGCGTTGCGCTGGAAACGATTCTCAGTGATGGTTCGCTGCCGTCCCGCCGCGAGCACCTGACCGATACTACCAAGACCGCGCTCGACGCGATCATGGGGGAAGTCGAGCACCTGAGCCGCGACCGTTAGCACGGCCACGGTGCGATGCTCCGCGTCATCGTGCGCAATCGAGCGTCGCGAGCGATTGGATAAGTTCGCGCGGCACCGCTTGATCGAACGCGAACGCATTGCGAAGCGCATGGCCGATCGCGTCGCTCTCACGCGGACGGCGCACGGCGAACCCGCTGCCAGCGTGGGCGAGGGGTGAGGCGAGATGGGCGTTGACTTGAATCATGTAGCTGTAAACGTACATTATATAATTTGGTTGCGATCGTTACGGTTCCTTAACGCTCTTGCCGTTTCCGGCGTAGCATGACGGCAACAGCGGCGATCGAGCGGGCGCGGTGCGAGGCACCTTTTCTGGCGATGTTGCTCGACCGCGAGCCCGCGCTGGCCGCCGATCTCGCGGCGGGATGCGTCGATGTTCGGGCGGCGCTGGCGGTTGATGCCGACCTGCCCGTCGCGCGGAGGCTGCGTTTGCAGCGGCGGCGACTGGCGCTGACGGTCGCGATCGGCGATTTGGCGGGGGCGATGGACCTGACGGCCGTGACGCGCGCGCTCAGCGACTTTGCGGACGTGGCGCTCGATCAGGCGATCGCCGCCGCCATCGCCGAGCGCACGCCAGGAGAGCCGCCGCGCGGTTTCGCGGCGATCGCGTTGGGCAAGCAGGGCAGCCACGAACTGAATTATTCGTCGGATATTGACCCGATCCTGCTATTCGATCCCGCGACCTTCCCTCACCGCGCCCGTGAGACGCCGGCGGAAGCGGCGGTGCGCGTGGGGCGGCGGGTGATCGAGTTGCTGCAAACGCGCGACGGCGACGGCTATGTGCTGCGCGTCGATTTGCGGCTGCGCCCTTCGCCCGAGGTGACGCCGATCGTGCTGCCGGTCGGCGCGGCGATCGGTTATTACGAAGCGCAGGCGCTACCGTGGGAACGCGCCGCGTTCATTCGCGCGCGCGCGGCGGCGGGCGACAAGGAGCTTGGCGAGCGGTTCATGGCGGCGGTTAGGCCGTTCGTGTGGCGGCGCGCGGTGGACTTCGGCACGGTCCGCGAGCTGCGCGGCATCTCGCGGCGCATTCGCGACCATTATGCCAAAGGGCAGGTGTTCGGCCCCGGGTACGACCTGAAGCGCGGGCGCGGCGGCATTCGCGAGGTGGAGTTCTTCGCGCAGATCCACCAGTTGATTCATGGCGGCCGCGACCCGTCGTTGCGCGCGCCCGCGACCCGCGACGCGCTCGCGCGGCTGGCGGCGGCGGGGTGGATCGACCTTGACGAGGCTGGAACGCTGACCGATGCCTACACGCTGCTGCGCACGATCGAGCATCGCGTGCAGATGATCGATGATCGCCAGACGCATTCGCTGCCCAGTGGCGAGGCGCTCGATCGTGTCTCGCGGCTGCACGGAGTAGCGGACGGCAACGCGCTGCTCGACCTGTTGCGCGGACCGGTCGAGCATGTCGGGCGCTTGTACGATTCGCTCGATCCGAGCGACACGCCGGGGCTGCCGCGCGATGCCGACGCGCTGGCCGCGACGCTGGCGACGGCGGGCTTCACGGACGACGCGGCGCGCACGGTGGAGCGATGGCGCGCGGGCGCGTACCCGGCGCTGCGAGGGCAGCGCGCGCGCGAGGCGCTGGAAGCGGTGCTGCCTGCGTTGATCACGGCGCTGAGCGGCGGCGCGTCGCCCGCGCGGGCGCTCGCGCGGCTGGACGCGATGCTCGAGCGGCTGCCGAGCGCGATCGACATCTTTCGCCTGCTCGAGGCTCGGCCGGCGCTCGCCAGCCTGTTGGCCGAGGTGCTGAGCCATGCCGGGCCGCTCGCGGACGATCTCGCCCGCCGCCCGGCGTTGCTCGACGGCCTGATCGACGCGAGCGCGCTCGCCCCGGTCGGCGAGGTCGCGGACGTGGCGGCGGAGATGACAGCGGGCGAGTCGGACGACGACTATCAAGCGCGACTCGACCGGGTCCGGCACCTCGTCAGTGAGAAGAGATTTACGCTGGGAGTGCAGATCGTCGCAGGCTCGGCTGACCCGCTCGAGGTCGCGGGCGGCTATGCGCGGGTCGCGGAAGCGGCGATCGAGACGCTGGCGTCGGCGGCCGTGGCGGAGTTCGCGCGCGCGCATGGCCGCGTACCCGGCAGCGAGTTGGTGATCCTCGCCTTGGGGCGAATGGGCGGCGGGGCGATGACACACGCCTCCGACCTCGATTTGGTGTATCTGTTCACCGGCGAATTCACCGCGCAATCCGATGGCGTGCGCCCGCTCGGCGCGACGCTGTACTACAATCGGCTGGCGAGCCGGGTGACCGCCGCGCTGTCGGTGGCGACGGCAGCGGGGCCGCTCTACGCGGTCGACACGCGGCTGCGGCCGTCGGGCGCGCAAGGGCCGCTCGTGGTGTCGGTTGCGTCGTGGGCGCGGTATCTCGAGGCGGAGGCGTGGACGTGGGAGCACATGGCGCTGTGCCGCGCGCGCGTCGTGTTCGGATCGGCGGCGGCGCGCGACGAGGTCGAGGCAGTGCGCGTTCGCGTGCTCGGCGGCGACCGCCTGGCGCGCGATGTGCCCGCCGAGGCGCGCGCGATGCGGGCGGAGATGGCGCGCCACAAGCCGCCGCGTGGCGCGTTCGACGCCAAGCTGTTGCCCGGCGGACTGGTCGACCTGGAGTTCGCGGTGCATGTCGCTCAACTGGTTCACCGCACCTCTTTCTCCCCAAATCTGGCGCGCGCGATCGAGGGGTTGGGTCCGCTCATTCCCTGCGGGGCGATGACGGCGCACGACCTGCTCACCCGGTTGCTGGTGACAATGCGGCTGGTCGCGGCCGACAGTGAAGGGCCTTCGCCCGCAACCCGCGCGGTGATCGCGCGCGCGTTGCGGCTTCCCGACTGGGACGCGGTGGTTGCCGCGTTCGCGGCGACGCGGCAGGAGGTCGCGGAAATCTGGACGATGGAGTCGCGCGATGAACCTGCCTGAGCTGACGCTGACCGGCCCTGAGGGCGAGCCGATGCCGCTCGCCGCATTCAAGGGCGCGCCGCTGGTGATCTACTTCTATCCCAAGGACGACACATCCGGCTGCACCCGCGAGGCGCAGGACTTTTCTGCGCTGGCCGCCGACTTCGCCACCGCCAGCGTCCGCGTACTGGGCGTGAGCAAAGATTCGGCCAAGAGCCACGCCAAGTTTACCGAGAAATACTCGCTCTCCGTTCCGCTCGCGACCGACGCGGACGGGGCGGTGCTGGAAGCGTTCGGCGCGTGGGTCGAAAAGAGCGTGTACGGTCGCAACTATATGGGCGTAGACCGCTCGACGTTCCTGTTCGATGCCGCGGGCGTGTTGGTGCGCGAGTGGCGCAAGGTAAAGGTGCCGGGTCACGCTGCCGAAGTGCTCGCGGCGGCACGGACGCTGACGATCTAACGCGGTCGCGACTATTTGCCCACTATCTCAGCCGATTGTCGTGGATAAAACAACGGCTCGGCGCAGCAGACCATCAGCTTGACCCGCCGCCGCTGCGAAGGGGTTGCGGCATTAACGATCACCGGGTCAGGTGAGAAGGTCAGGCCGCAAGGTCGATCGGGTCGCTTAACGGTTCGCGGCATGGTCGGTTCCACGGTCGATGTGGGTGGGATGTTCATGGCGATTTTCAGGCTCGTTTGCGGTTCGGTTCGGTGCGCGATGATGGCCGGCGCAACGCTGGCCGGCGGCGCGGCGGTCGCGGCTCCGGGCGAGGGCGGGTCCGCTCCGATGATCATCGTGTCGGCGGCGGGCGCGGGTCAGGCGATCGCGGCGACGGGGACGGTCAGCACCGCCGAGATCGCGGCGGAGATGCAAATGCGTTCCGCTTTCAACAGCTGGAAGCAGGCGGACGGCCCCGGCACCTTGTCGCATGCGATCGCGATCCCTTCGGTGCGCCCGGTCGACACGCTGCGCTTCACCAGCAATTACGGCATCCGCTCCGACCCGTTCAACGGCAGCGCGCGGATGCACGCCGGCGTCGACATTCCCGGTCCGGTCGGCACGCCCGTCTATGCCACCGCCGACGGTACCGTCGATCGCGCCGAGCGTGCGGGCGGCTACGGCAACCTAGTCGAGCTCGATCACGGCAAGGGCATCCAGACCCGCTACGGGCATCTCTCCCGGATGCTGGTCGCGCCGGGGATCCATGTGACGCGCGGCCAATTAATTGCACTGATGGGTTCGACCGGCCGCTCAACCGGCCCGCACCTTCATTACGAGGTGCGGATGGACGGTCACGCGGTCAACCCCGCGCCGTTCCTGACCACGGGCGATTATCTGCTCGCCGCGCATCTGCCTACGGTGACCGCCGTGCCGGTCGTGCTGAACGGCCCCGCGCCGCAGGATTGAGGAAGACGTCGCCTCGGCAAAAGTTGGGAGCACTTTCAGGACTCATACCGGCGACGTTTCTGACTCAGCCCTATCTTTTGTTGGGGCGACGGGAGCGGAGCTTTTGGAGTTGTGAAAGCCCCGCCCGTTGTCCTTCCTTCTCTATTCGCCTATCTCTTGCTCATGGCGATTTTAGCTCCCGACATCTCGCTGACCATCTCCGCCGCCAACCGTGTCGCGACGATCGCCGCGCGGCAGGGTAAGCCCCCGATCTTGCGATTGTCGGTTGAAGGCGGGGGATGTTCCGGGTTCCAGTATAAGTTCGGCTTTGCGGATGCGGCCGGCGTGGACGACATCACCGCCGAGACTGACGGTGTCCGGCTGGTGGTCGATCGGATGAGCCTCGACCTCGTGCGCGGCTGCGCGGTCGATTATGTCGAATCGCTCGGCGGCGCGGCGTTTCGGGTCGAGAATCCCCAGGCCGCGAGCGGATGCGGCTGCGGATCGAGCTTCGCGATCTAGCTCCGGCTTGACGAGACGCCGCCGGTCGCGCACCCGGCGGGTGTGAAGCTGGTCACCTACAACGTCAACGGCATCAAGGCGCGGCTGCCGAGCCTGGTCGAGTATCTGACCGAGGCACAACCCGATATCGTCTGTCTGCAGGAATTAAAGGCAAGCGACGAGACCTTCCCGGAAGCCGACATCCGCGCCGCCGGTTATGGCGCGGTGTGGCATGGGCAAAAGAGTTTCAACGGCGTCGCGGTACTCGCGCGCGGGGTGGATCCGGTCGAGCGGCGGCGCGGGCTTGGCGGGGAGCCGGAGGATGAGCATAGCCGTTACCTCGAATGCGAGATCGACGGTCTGGTGGTCGCCTCCATCTACCTGCCCAACGGCAACCCGCGACCCGGCCCGAAGTTCGACTATAAACTCCGTTGGATCGATCGGCTGCGCGCGCGGGCGGGGGCGCTGTTGGCCGAGGAAGTCCCGTGCGTGCTGGCGGGCGATTACAACGTGATCGCGCATGACGACGACAGCTATTCGGTCCGCGCGATGGCGGAGGACGCGCTGATGCAGCCCGAGACGCGCGCGGGCTATCGCGCGCTGCTGGCGCAGGGGTGGACCGATGCGCTGAGAACGCGGCATCCGGGCGGAGGCGTTTGGACGTTTTGGGATTATCAGGCGGGCGCATGGCAGCGCGATGCTGGGTTCCGCATTGACCATCTGCTGCTCAGTCCCGCTGTCGCCGACCGGTTGGTCGATGCGGGTGTCGACAAGGAATATCGCGGCCGCGAAAAGGCGAGCGATCATGCGCCGACGTGGGTGCGGCTGCGATGAAGTGGGCGTTGGGCCTGATCGCGTTGCTCGCCACTCCCGCCACGGCGCAGTTGCGCGATTATTGTCCGGAACGGCCGGGGCTCGACACGCCGCCGTGCATCGTCGACCATGGGCATGTCTCGGTCGAGACCGCGCTTGCCGACTGGACCCGCGACGACCAGCCCGACATGCGCACCGACACCGTGCTGATCGGGCAGACGGTGGTGCGCTTCGGCGTCACCGAGTGGGCCGAGGCGCGCGCGGAGTGGACGCCCTATGGCCACCAGCGCACCCGCGACAAGGCGAGCGGCATGGTCGATCGCGCGGGCGGGATCGGCGACGTGACGCTGGGGGTAAAGGCGTCGCTGCTCCACCCGGACGGGGAGGGGCTATCGGTTGCGGTATTGCCGCAGGTCACGCTGCCGGTCGGGCGGGTGCCGATCGGCGCGGGCGATTGGAGCGGGGGCGTGCTGCTGCCGATCAGTTACAGCCTGAGCAAGACGGTGCAGCTGGAGGCGACGCCCGAGGTCGATGCCGCGGTCAATGGGGAGGGCGCGGGGCGTCACCTCGCCTACAGCCTGGCGGGCGGGGTCGCGGTCGAGGTCGGCAAGGCAACGCTGTCGGGCGAGCTGCAAGTCAAGCGCGACGATGATCCCGGTCAGGGTACGACACCGGCGCTGGCGGCGTTGTCGTTGGCGGTGAAGGCGGGGGACGATCTGCAGTTCGACCTGCTCGGCGCGGCGGGGCTGAATCACGACGCGCCGGATGTGGAAGTCTATGCGGGATTCGCGCGGCGGTTCTGATCGACGTTGACGCGCGCGGCGATATTGCGTCTAATCGCTCTCCATGCTGACGTTGGCACTGATTATTGTTCAGGTCGCCCCTGCGCCCACCGATGGCGCGGAGCGATTATTGTCTTCGTCGAGCGCCTGCCCGGCCGGGCCGAGCGCAGACGGGACCATCGTGGTATGCGGTCGGCCCAACGACCAGCGCCTCCACCCGCTCCCGCGCTTGCCCGACGCCAAGCCGTTCGATCCCGCCGTGTTCCGGCTGCCCGGCATCGGCACGGCGCGGGTCCACGCGATCCAGAGCGAGCTGCCGGGCGCGGTGGGGCAGGGGGTCGCGGTGACGCTCAGCGTCCCGTTCAGGAACGGGAAGACGCGGGAGTGAGCGTTGATCGGACCTTGAACAGGGTCGGGCGGTGCCGACGAAAGCAGCTCCGCCCCTACAACCGCTTCCCGTAGACCTGATACACCTTGTTCACCCGGCTTTTGATCGCGTCCGCGATCGAGCGCATCCCTTGGTTGTCGTCAAGCACCCAGCTGATCTCACCACGGCTCGCGCCATAGCGCGTCACCGCCGCGCGGCGGATATATTCGATCATCATGAAGGCGAGTTGCGAAGCCATCCGCGACGCCTGCAATTCCTTGACCACGCCCATCAGCGGCACTCGCATCGTCCGCACCTTGGGCGCGCGCAGCCATAACAGCAGTTTGGCCCAGCCGAACGGCAACAACTCGCCCCGCAACGGCAGAAGTGCTTCGTTCAGGTCGGGGAGCGTGATCATGAACGCGACCGGTCGCCCGTCCAGCTCGGCGATGCGGATCAGGTCGTTGAACACGATCGGCTTCAACTTGACGCCGACATCGTCGATCTCGGGCGGGGTCAGCGGGACGAACCCCCAATTGTCGCTCCATGCGTCGTTGAGGATGCCGAGGATGATAGCGGCTTCTTCCTTGAACTTGCGCTTGTCGACCTCGCGGATGTGGATGCGCGGGTTCTTCTCGCCCGAGGCGATGATGCGCTGGACGATCGGCGAAAAGTCCTGCGTGATGTCGAGCTCATAGGTGAGCAGCTGTTTCTCCGGCTTGCACCCCGCGCGCTCGACCCAGCCCTGATATGCCGGTTTGGCATGGCCCATCATGATCGTCGGCGCGTGGTCGTGCCCGTGGATCAACAGCCCCGGCTCTTCCCAGATCGATTGCGACACGGGGCCGAGCGCGCGGTTCATCCCCTCCTTGCGGAGCCACGCTTCCGCCCGGGCGAGCAGCGCGGTGAACACGCCTTCGTCCTCCGCCTCCATCAATCCCCAGAAACCGACGCCGGGACCAAAGCCCTGCGCCGCGTCCATCGTCAGCGCCAGCGTGTCGATATGCGCGGAGATGCGCCCGACTACCTGGCCATCGCGCTCCGCCAAGTACAACTGCGCCCTGGCGTGGCTATACCAGCCGTTCTTCTCGGGCGTGATCAGCCCCAGCGCTTCGCCCTTCAGCGGCGGCACCCAGGCGGGGTCGTCCTTGTAGAGGCGAAACGGCAGGTCGACGAACGCCTTGCGGTCGCGCTTCGTGGTGACCTCGCGAATGGTGGGATCGGTCATGCGGCCTCCTGACAGGTGCCGCCCTTACTGGCGTGGTGGGCTGCGGGGAAGGGTGGCCTGTTGCCGCCGCGATGTCGCCACTATGTTGCGCGAATGGAACAGGCCATGACGACGCTCGCTCTTCGTTCCCGCGCCGCCAACGCCGAGTCTCCGCGCCAGCGCGTCGCCGACGACAAGGCGATGTTGCGCGCCGCTGCCGACCTGACGCGTGATCTGCACGCGGCGCGGCCGGTGGTGTATTGGAGCGACATGCTGGGATCGGCCGCGCTCGGCTATCTGGCACTGGCGGGCGCGGTGGCGCTTCCCGGCGCGTGGGCGGTGCCGGCGGGCGTGGTGGCGGTGCTGGCGCTGTATCGCGCGAGCCTGTTCATCCATGAGATCAGCCATATGAAGCATTCGGCGGTGCCCGGCTTCAAGGCGGGGTGGAACGCGGTGATCGGCGTGCCTTTGCTCGCGCCCAGCTTTACCTACGAAGGCGTCCATACCCTTCATCATGCGCGGACGCGTTATGGCACGGTGGACGACCCCGAATATCTGCCGCTCGCGCTGATGAAGCCGTGGACAGTGCCGTTATTCGTGCTCGTCGCTGCGCTCGCGCCGCTCGGGTTTCTGATCCGCTACGCGCTGCTCACGCCCCTATCGTTCGTCGTGCCAGGCCTGCGGCGGGTGGTGGTGGAGCGGTTCTCGTCACTGGCGATCAACCCGCAATTCCGCCGCCGAGCGCCCGAGGGCGCGGCGGCGCGCGAGATGCTGTCGTTGGAACTTCTGAGCAGCGCTTGGGCGATTACGCTGCTGGCGCTATTGGCGACAGGCGTTGTTCCGTTCGAGGCGTTCGTCGTGTTTCTCGCCGTCCTGTCCGCGCTGATGGTACTGAATCAGGTCCGCACGCTGGTGGCGCACTTATGGGAGAACGAGGGCGAAGCGATGAGCGTCACCGCCCAATATCTCGACTCGGTCAACGTACCGCCGCCGTCGCTGCTGCCTGCGTTATGGGCACCGGTGGGCCTGCGCTACCATGCGCTCCATCATCTGTTGCCGGGCGTTCCATATCATTCGCTCGGTGAGGCGCATCGTCGCTTGTCGCAGGCGGTGGAGGATCACTCGCCATATCACCGGGCAAGTTATGACGGGTTGCCAAGGCTGATGCGACGGCTGGTTCGGAGCACGCTGGCGCGGTAGTTTATTCTTCGGTGCGGATCAGCACCGTTTCGCCGATCAGGAAAAACAGCAGAAATGGTGCCCACGCCGCTAGGAATGGCGGATAAGCGCCAAGATTGCCCATCGCCAGCGCGAAATTGTCCGCGACGAAATAGGCGAAGCCGAGCGCCATCCCGATCACCGCGCGCACGAACAGCTGCCCCGACCGCGCCAGCCCGAACGCCGCCACCGCGCCGAGCAGCGGCATCAGCACCGCCGACAACGGCCCCGACAGCTTGTGCCAGACCGACCCCTCCAGTGCCTTGGTCGGCCGACCTGCGTCGCCCAAATCGCCTATCGCCGACCGCAACGCGCCGAACGACATTGAGTCTGGATCGACCGACGCCAAGGTGAACTGATCCGGTCGCACCCCGTCGGCGACGTGCATCGACGGGCTGATCACCTGGCGACCGCTCGCGACCTCGAACCGGCGCGCGGGGCCGATCCGCCAGCCATTACCTTCATGGGTGCCGTGCGGAGCGGTGACGATCGCCATCAGTCGCCCGCCGGTCCGGTCGAAAATCGTCACGCCGCCCAGCACCGCCCGGTCGCCGCGCCCCTTGACCTGATCGACCTGGATCAAGTCGTCGCCCGCGCGCACCCAGATGTTGCTCCGGTCGCCGCGATCGATCGGCAGCGGGCCATATTCGACCACCTGCCATTGCGAGAGCACCGCCGTCGCGCGGGTGACTACGCGGTCGTTGAACGCGAATGACAGCGCCGCGACGCCGAGGCTGGCGACCACCAGCGGCGCGAGCACCTGATGCGCGGACATGCCGCCGGACTTGAGCGCGATCACTTCGCTGTTGCCGTTCAGTTGCGACAGCGTCAGGATCGTGCCGAGCAGCACCGCGTAGGGCGTCGCGAACGCGATCACCTGCGGCGCGCGCAGCGAAACGTAGCGCCACACCTGCGCGTCGCCATTGCCAGCATGCGCGAGGATCTTGCCCGACTCGCTCAGTACCGCGAGCATCGTCAGCACCAGCGTCAGCCCGAACAGGATCGCGAACACCCGCACCAGAAACATCCGCGCCATGTAGAGCGCGACGGTGCGCGACGGGAACAGCCCGATCACGCGCGCGCCTCGCGCCGGGGTAGGCGGCGGACGATCGCCGCCGCCAGCCTGGAGAACGCGCGCTCCAGCCCGCCGATCGGCTGGCCGCCGGGTACATAGGCGACGGTGTGGAACATCCACAGGATCAGCGCGGCAAACAGCGCGAACGGCCCCCACAGGGCGAGGATCGGATCGACTTTGCCCAACCCGCCGAGCGAGTCGCCATATTGATTGATCTTGTGATAGGTCACTACCATCACGATCGCGAGAAAAACGCCCAGCGCCGAGGACGATCGCTTGGCCGGAATGCCGAGCGCGATCCCGAGCAGCGGCATCAGGAACATCGACGCGACCTCCGCCACGCGGAAGTGGAATTCGGCCCGGCTGGTGTCGCGTTGCTCGAGCGTCGCGCCCTTGTTACGACCCAGCCGGGCGAGCTCGGGCAGTGTCCGTTCGAGATTTTGCCCGCCACGGACCCGGAACGTCTCGAACTTGGGCAGGTCGATCGGCAGATCGTGCGACGTGAAGGTGAGTACGCGAGGTACCACGAAGTCCGGGCGGTTGTGGATCAGCGTGCCGTTGGTCAGCCGGAAGATGATCGTGTCGGGATCGGGGCTGGCGAGAAAGCGGCCGTGCTCCGCGCTGACGCCGACCCAGTCGCCCTTGGTCGAAAGCGCCTGGACGAAGATGCCCGACAGCGCGCGTCCTTCGTCCTGGCTCTGCTCCACCCGCAGCGTCATGCGCTTGCCGAAATGGGTGAACTCGCCGACCTTGATCGACGCGCCGAGCGCGCCGGTGCGAAGCTCGAACTTGAGCCGCTCGTAACGATAGCGCGCGGTCGGCTGGACATAGCCGACGATGGCGAGGTTGAGCAGCGCCAGCGCGACCGCGTACATGTACGGGACGCGCAGCAGCCGTAGGTAGCTCAGCCCGACCGCGCGCATCACGTCGAGCTCCGACGACCCCGCGAGCCGGCGGAACGCGAGCAGCACGCCGAGCAACAGCCCGATCGGGATGCCGAGGCCGAGATATTCGGGCAGCAGGCTGGCGAGCATCCGCCACACCACGCCGATCGGCCCACCCTCGATCGCGACGAACTGGAACAGGCGCTGCATCCGGTCGAGCACCAGCAACAGCGCCGCGATCACCAACGTCGAGAACAGCGGCACCGCGATCAGGCGCGCCATGTAACGATCGATTGACTTCATGGGCGGAGAGCGGCTCGCGACGAACGGCGGGAATCCCGTTTATAGGCGGAGGATACCGACGCGTCAGCAGCTAAGATGAGAGCGCTCCCGTCGCCTCGCCCGCGGCGCGGAACATAGCCAGCGCGGTGCGGATCTGCTCGGGGCTATGCTCTGCGCACAGCGAGCAGCGGAGCAGGAAGGTGCCGGCAGGCGTCGCGGGCGGGCGCGCCATGTTGACGTACAGGCCACCGTCGAGCAGCGCCTGCCACATCGTCACCGCCTGTTGCTGGTCGTCGAGGATCACCGCGATGATCGCCGATTGCGGCGTCGCCGTGCCGAGCCGGAAGCCCATGTCGGACAGCCCGGCGTGCATCGCGCGCGCGTTCTCCCACAAGCGGCGGCGCTTGTCGTGCGCGCTCATCAGCTTGCGGATCGACGCGGCGGCGGTGGCGACCACCGATGGCGGCAGCGAGGCGGTGAAGATGTATGGCCGGCAGGTGAGCCGCATCACCTCGAACTTGGCGTGATTCGACACGCAGAACCCGCCGACGGTGCCGACGGACTTGGAGAAGGTGCCGATGACAAAGTCGACCTCCAGCCCGTGCTCCTCGTACACGCCGCGCCCGTTGGGTCCGAAAAAGCCCATCGAATGCGCCTCGTCCGACAACACCATGCAGCCGTGCTTGCGTGCGACCGCGACCATCTCCGCGAGCGGCGCGACATCGCCGAGCATCGAATAGACGCCCTCCAGGATGACGAGCTTGCCCGGCGCGGGCGGCAGGCGCGACAGGCGACGGTCGAGGTCTTCGACCGAATTGTGCCGGAACCGCACCACTTCCGCGTTGCCGAGCGCGCAACCGTCGTAGATCGATGCGTGGCTGTCCGCGTCGAGGATGATGTATTCGCCCTTGCCCGCGATCGTGGAGATGATGCCGAGGTTCGCCTGGTATCCGGTCGAGAACACCATCGCGTGTTCCGCGCCGTAGAACTCCTTGAGCGCGTCCTCGACGTCGACATGGTCGCGGAAGGTGCCGTTGAGCATGCGGCTGCCGTTGGTGCCCGACCCGAACCGGTCGAGCGCGTCCTTGCCCGCCTGGATCACTTCGGGGTCGAACGTCATGCCCATGTAATTGTAGGTGCCGAGCAGGATCGTCGGCTTGCCGCGGATCATCGCCTCCGTCGGCGAGGTGACCTCGTCCATGACGATGCCGAACGGATCGCGCACGCCGGTCGCGAGCAGCGCCTCGCGCTCCGCGATCAGGGCGTCGAATTTGGAGAACAGGTCGCGCTCGGGGGCGACCGGGGGCGGGTCGAACACCAGCGCCTGCCGCTGTAGGCCGGTTTCAGTCATGCTTGAGCTTGCCAACCGCATCGACGAGCTGGCCCACCGTCTCGATCTCCGCCTGCATGTTCATGGTGATGACGATGTCGAACTCGTCCTCAACCGCCGCGACGAAGTCCATCACGGTCAGGCTGTCCCACTCCAGGTCGCCCTGAAACGTCGTCGCCTCTGACAGGGTGACGCCCTTCTTGTTGAACGGCTCGATCTGGCGCGCGACGGTGTCGAAGATGTGCTGGCGGTCGGTCATGCTTGTTCCTGATACGCAGGCGATTGCGGCGCGGTTGCGGCGCTGGGCTATAACAGCCCGCGCGCGCGATACCATCGCGCGGTCTCGCGCAGCGCGGCGGGGGTGGGCGTCTCCGATCGCCACAGCGCGGGGGGCGGCGGGCGGCGGCACACCCAGTCCGGGTGGCTGAGATAGCCGACCCGATCGCGGGTAAGCTTCGCCTCGCTTCCGCGCGCCAGGCCGTCGACCGCCGCCGCGATGCGGAGCACGGGGCGGGGGAGGGAGAGCGGCATGACCCCGACGTCGATGGCGCGGCCGATCGCGCGCGCGAAGTCGCGGTGGTCCCACCCGTTCGGCACGGCGTCGTCGGGTTCGAGCGTGTCGCCGGCCGCGACGTCGGACGAGGCCAGCGCGAGCAGCAGCCTGACCAGCTCGGGCGCGTAAATCCACGACGCGCGCCCGCCTGCGGGCGGCAGCGGCATGACCCGGCGCTTTGCAATCCGGAACAAGTCGAGCAGCTCGGTGTCGCCCGGCCCGAAGATGCCCGGCGGGCGGACGATGGTCCAGGCGAGCGGAGACCCGGCCACCAACCGCTCGGCCTCTGCCTTGGACCAGCCATAGTCGGACAGCGTCGGCTCCCGCGCGGACAGCGAGGAGACGTGGACGAAGCGCCGCACCCCGGCCGCTTGTGTGGCGGCGAGCATCGTGCGGGTGCCCTCCGCATTGCCAGCTTCGAACGCGGCGCGGTTGGGGGCGCTAACGACGCCAGCGACGTGGATGACCGCCGCCGCGTCGCTTACGAGCGCGGCGAGGCTGTCCGGCCGGTCGAGAGCGCCCTCGACCCAGGTTACCCCCTCGCGCGGCTGCTGCGCGCTCCGGGTCAGCGCGCGGACAAGGTGGCCCTCGCGCAATGCCAAGTCGAGCAGATGCCCGCCCACGAAGCCGGTCGCGCCGGTGACGGCCAGGATCATAGCAGCGCCATGTGGTTGCGATGCACCAGCGCAGCGCGTGGCGCGTGGCCGAGCAGCGCGGCGTGCTCGTCCGAGCGGCGACCGAGCAGCCGCGCGGCGTCGGCTTCGTCATACTCGCTCAGACCGCGCGCGAGCGGGCCGTCGGGGCCCAGGATCGTAACCAGGTCGCCGCGCGCGAACCGTCCTTCGACGCGCAACGCGCCCGCCGCGAGCAGCGACCCGCCCCCAACGAGCGCGCGCGCCGCGCCCGCGTCGATCTCGAATGCGCCCTTCGCGGATAGTCCCCCCGCCAGCCACGTCTTGCGCGCGGGCGCGCCGCGCTCGGCGACGAACAACGTGTGGCGTGCATCGGTCGACAGCGGGCGATCGACGCGGCCCGACGCGACCGCGAGCGGGATGCCGGCCGCGCTGGCGATCCGCGCGGCGGCGACTTTGGACGCCATGCCGCCCGACCCCATGCCCGACGCGGACCCGCCCGTCGCCATCGCCTCCACCCCCGCGTCGACGCGCTCGACACGCGGGATGTGGACCGCCCCGGGAAGCGAGGGGTCGCGGTCGTACAGGCCATCGACGTCCGACAACAGCAGCACCGCGTCCGCTCCCGCCGCTTGTGCGACGCGGGCGGCGAGCCGGTCGTTGTCGCCGAAGCGGATTTCCTCGGTGGCGACGCTGTCGTTCTCGTTGAGCACCGGCACGACGCCGAGCGACAATAGCCGATCGAGCGTGGCGGTCGCGTTGAGATATCGGCGGCGGTCCTCCAGATCGTCGAGCGTGAGCAGGATCTGGGCGGCGGTGAGTCCTTGCGCGCCGAGCACCTCCGCCCAGACCTGGCTCAGTGCGATCTGCCCGACGGCGGCGGCCGCCTGCGCGCTTTCGAGCGACGCGCGCCCGCCCTTCGCCAGCCCGAGCCGCCGCGCGCCCAACGCGATCGCGCCGGAGGACACGACCGCGATCTGCTGTCCCGCTTGCGCACGCGCGGCGAGATCGGCGGCAAGGCCGGTCAACCATTCCCGCCGCACCGCCCCGTCGGCCTCGACGAGCAGCGCCGAGCCGATCTTGACGATCAGGCGCGGGTAGTAGGCGGGCGGGAACAGCATCAATGTGGGGCTACCGCCTGCGCGCGCTGCCGCCAACCGCTTCAGTCGCGCGCAAAAACGTCCGCGTGCGGGATTGTCAGGTCGAGTGCCGGGATCACGATCCCGCGCGTGCCCGAGAAGATGTGGTCGAGCCAACCTTCCTCCAGCCGTTCCACCGTGCGGCACAGCTCGTTGTCGGGATCGACAAAGGCGATAGTGCGAATCGAGGGTATCGACTTGTACTCGGCAAGTTTTTCGCCCTGATCAAGCGATGCTGTGCTGGGTGACAGCACTTCGATGACGACTGTCGGCTCGGACAGCGCCTTTGTGGATCTAAGCTCTTCGCGCGCCGGCTGGTCGCAATAGATGCTCACATCAGGGTAGCGCACGTCCGTCTCGTTGATCCGAACAGCCATCTCTGAGTTGTAGAGTCGGCAACGTCCGCCACGCAGTCGATTGCGAAGCCAATTGTGTACGTTGCCCTGCACCCATGAATGGGGCTCTGTGCCAACGGCCATTGACACGATAACCCCATTCGCCAGCTCGAATTTGCGGTCGCTGCCGAAATCCATCGACAGGAACTCGTCGGCGGTGATTTTACGGTAGGCGGGATCGAGGCGCATGCAGGGTGAATAGCACGGGACGGCGTTTGGACGAAGCGGCTAAACCGGTGACCACTCCACCGCGTCTTCCTCGCCGTCGTCGGTGACGGGCGTACCCGCCGCCGGGCCGATCGCGTCGAGCAATTGGTCGAGCGCCCAGTCCAGCCCGGTGCCCGCCGCCGCCGAGATCGGGATCACCTGTGCCCCGCTCGCATCCTCCAGCTCTGCGACCAGCGCCGCGATCAGCTCGTCGTCGAGCGTGTCGATCTTGTTGAGCGCAAGCACCTGCGGCTTCTCGTCCAGCCCCGCGCCATAAGCGGCGAGCTCGTCGCGGACGATGCGGTAACTCTCCGCCACGCTCGCGTCCTGCGCGTCGACAAGGTGGAGCAGCACGCGGCAGCGTTCGATATGACCAAGGAACCGGTCGCCAATGCCCGCGCCTTCCGCCGCGCCCTCTATCAGCCCAGGGATATCCGCGACCACGAACTCGCGCTGGTGGTGGCGCACGACGCCGAGCTGCGGGCGGGTGGTGGTGAAGGCGTAGGCACCGACCTTGGCCTGCGCGTTGGTGACCGCGTTGATGAACGTGCTCTTGCCCGCGTTGGGTAGCCCGACCAGCCCCGCGTCGGCGAGCAATTTGAGCCGCAGCCATACCCACGCCTCGCCACCCGGCCAGCCGCCGCCATGTTGGCGCGGCGCGCGGTTGGTGGAGGTCTTGTAGCTGGCATTGCCGCGCCCGCCGTCGCCGCCGCGCAGGAACACCTCGCGCTGGCCGGGAGCGGTGAAATCGACCAGCACCTCCTCGCGGTCCTCGCCCATCACTTGCGTGCCGACCGGCACCTGGATCACCCGGTCGCGCCCACCCGCGCCGGTCCGGTTAGACCCCGCGCCGCCGCCGCCGCGCGGGGCGCGGAAATGCTGGGTGTACCGAAAGTCGATCAGCGTGTTGAGGCCGGCGACCGCCTCGAACACGATGTCGCCGCCCTTGCCGCCGTTGCCGCCGTCGGGGCCGCCGTACTCGATATACTTCTCGCGGCGGAAACCAACCGCGCCGGGCCCACCCGCGCCGGAGCTGACGTAGATCTTGGCTTGGTCGAGAAAATGCATGGCGCGGCCTAGCGGTTTAGCGGAGCTAAATCGAGGCTTGAGGCCGCGCCCGGCCAGCGGCGCTTACAGCGCCGTCTGACGACGCGGCTTTGCCGCGGCGGGCCGACAGTTCACCCAGCAGAAGAAGCGACAGACGGTACATTGAGTCCTATTTCGGCTTGCAGAGTTCGCAGTACCCAAAGATTACCCCAGTAAGGCATCGTAAGACCCTGCTGATTCCAGGTCTCATTGGAGCTTACAAGACGTGCGGCGAACACGATGGCTTGCTCTGGTGTGCAGGTTTGACTCCACTCCTGAAGCTGTTGCATGACATAGGCCATCCCTTGGACTTCGGTCATCCCTGTTAGCTCAGGAACTTGCGAAGCGATCAGCTCTTGATCGCCGTTAAGCTGCACCGACAGGCGAGTAGCCGCTGCCTGCTCCCGATACTGGCTCCACCACGCTCGTAACCCCACTCTGTTTCTCCCTGTCGATCAAATATCCTGACCGGTTTGCCATACTACCGCCGCCCCACCAGCATCTCCCGCGCCAACCCTCTCGCCCGATCCCTCGGCAACCCCAATGCCCTCGCCATTGGCGCGCCAAGTAGCGCGTCGCCCAGCGCCATCAGCACCAGCTGCAAGGTCTCGTCCTGGATCGGGCGCTGCTTTTCGCCGTCTGCCGCCGCCAGCTCGTCCACCAGATCGTGGATCGCGCGTAGGATCGGGTCGAGCGCGTCCTCGTCGCCGGTCAGAATCATCCAGCTCGCCAGCGCGCCGGCGCCGCCCTCGTCGAACGCGTCAAAGGCGAGGTCGACGATCTCGCCCGGGTCCTGCTCCCGAGCCCGCGCGCGCAGCGCCGCCTCTCGGATCGTGCCGGTGATGAACCCGGCCATGCGGGCGATCAGCGCGCGGCGCAGCCCCTCCGCCGAGCCGAAATGGTGGAGCAAATTGGCGTGCGTCCGCCCGATCCGCCCCGCCACCGCCTTCAGCGTCACCGCTTGCGGCCCACTTTCCACCAGCAGCGCGCGCGCGGCATCAAGCGCGGCGTCGCGCGACTCCTCGGGGCTGAGGCGGCGGCGGACGGGCAAGGGCGTGACGGACATGGCGGGCGTGTCCACACTGTGCGCCGTCCCGTCAATCACAGCCGCGGAAGGGTAACCCCGCGTTGCCCCTGATATTTGCCCGCCCGGTCGGCATAGGTCACCTCGCATGGCTCATTGCCTTGCAGGAACAGGAACTGGCACGCGCCCTCGTTGGCGTAGATCTTGGCGGGCAGCGGCGTGGTGTTCGAGAACTCCAACGTGACATGCCCTTCCCAGCCCGGCTCCAGCGGCGTCACGTTGACGATAATCCCGCACCGCGCATAGGTCGACTTGCCCAGGCAGATCACCAGCACGTCGCGCGGCACCCGGAAATACTCCACCGTCCGCGCCAGCGCGAAGCTATTGGGCGGGATGACGCACACGTTCGTCTTGCGGTCGACGAAGCTGTTGGCGGCGAAGTCTTTGGGATCGACGATCGCGGAGTCGACATTGGTGAAGATCTTGAACTCGTCCGCGACCCGCGCATCGTAGCCATAGGAGGACAGCCCGTAGGAGATGCAGCCCTCGTTACGCTGCGCCTCCACGAACGGCTCGATCATCGCGTCGCGGAGTGCACGCTCACGAATCCAGCGGTCGGCCATAACGGACATGCCCGACCCCATGCCGTAGCCCGCGCGCGGAAACAAAGCCTATCGCCACGGGTTTCGCATGGTCCCACCATGAACGACGGGTTCAGGACCGGCACAGGCGCACGCGCGCAGGTTGGCGTTCCCTTCAAGGAGCTATTCGATGAAGATTATGTTCGCACTCGCCGCTCTCGGTCTTGCCGGCGCGAGCGTCTCGCCCGCCTTCGCGCAGATGGACCAGCGACACGACAATCAGCAGCGCCGGATTGAGCAGGGCGTTCGCTCGGGCGAACTGAACGGGCACGAGGCGCGTCGGTTGGAGCATCAGCAGATGAACATCGACCGGTCCGAGGCGCGGATGCGGTACCGCAACGGCGGCCACCTGAACCGTTACCAGCGCGCGCGGCTCGCTCAGCGCGAGAACCGGGCGAGCCAGGCGATTTACCGCCACAAGCACAACGGGCAGTACCGGTAAGTGGTAACGGCCGGGCCGTCCCTAGCGGGGCGGCCCGGCCGTGCTAAGGTTGGCGGGTTCGAAGGCGCGCGGCAACAACTCGCTTAGCCGGAACCGCTCGATCGCTTCGCCCTCCGCCGCGGCGCAGATCACATCGAGGTCGCGCCCGCTCATCCCCGCGGCTTCGTTAAGCACCTGGCGGCAGCGGCCGCAGGGGGTGACGGGGGTGGTGCCGGTCGCTCGGCCAGCCGCGTCCATCGCGCCGCCGATCACCGCGATGGCAACCACGTCGCGCAGGTGCCCGGCCGCGCTCGCGGTCGCGACCGCCACCGTCTCCGCGCACAGCGACAGGCCGTAGCTCGCGTTTTCCACATTCGCGCCCGTCACCACCGTGCCATCGTTCAGCAACAGCGCCGCGCCGACCGCGAAGCGCGAATACGGCGCGTGCGCGTGGACTGCGGCGGCGCGCGCGGCGGCGATCAGGGCGGCTTCGTCGATCATCCCTTGATATGCAGCACGCAGATGAGCGTGAACAGCCGCCGCGCGGTATCGAAATCCACGTCGATCTTGCCCGCCAGCCGCTCGCGCAACTGCTCGGCCGCGTCGTTGTGGATGCCGCGCCGGGCCATGTCGATCGTCTCGATCTGCTGCATCGTGCTTGCCCGGATCGCCTGGAAATAGCTGTCGAGGATCGCGAAATAATCGCGGATCGGACGGCGGAACCGGCCCATCGCGAGCACCAGCGTCTCGAGATGGCTGCCGTCCTCGCGGTGGAGGTGCAGGCCCAGCCGCCCTTCCTCGGTTTCCAGTTTCAGTCGATACGGGCCGGCATAGCCGTCGGCGTGGACGCGTTGTGGGGCGAAGTGGTTGCCCTCGAGCAGGTCGAAGATCGCGATCCGGCGTTCCTGCTCGATGTCCGCCGACCGCCACAGGATCGTGCGCTCGTCGAGCGTCACGTCGATGATCCGCGGGTCGGCCATGCGCTGCCCTAACGGCGAACGCGCGCGCGCTCAATCGCTCCACAGCTTTGTCGCGCAGCACGCTTGAGGGACCACGCCGCGCCCGGCAAAGCGGCGCGATGGCCAGTCTCGCGCTCCTCCCCACTCCCGACCCCGTCTCACTGCCGCAGAATGTCGAGGCGGAGGCGGCGATGCTGGGGGCAATGATGATCGACAACCGGCTCGCGGACGACCTTGTCGACCGGCTGGAGCCGCAGCATTTCTTCGAGCCGGTTCACGGCCGGGTGTTCGCCGCGATCAAGACGTTGCGCGGTAACGACATGCTCGCGACCCCGGTAATGCTGCGCCCAATGTTCGAGGCGGACGAGGGGATGCGCGCGCTGGGCGGGCCGGCCTATTTGGCGCAGCTGACGGGATCGGGCGCGGGGCTGATCGGTGCGCGCCAGTTCGCGACGCAGATCTATGACCTGGCGATGCTGCGCGCGCTGGTGTCGGTTGGGCGCGGGCTGGTCGACCGGGCGATGGACACCAGCGAAGAGGTCAACCCGCGCGGGCAGATCGAGCAAGCGGAAGGCGAATTGTTCAAGGTCGCGTTGGACGGCGGCGCGGAGTCGAGCGTTAAAACCTTCAGTCAGGCGTCGAAGATCGCGCTTAAGATGGCCGAAAAGGCTCTCAACTCCGGTGGAGGCGTATCGGGAGTAACTACCGGCTTCGACTCAATAAACAGTAAAATCGGTGGCATGCATTCTTCTGACCTAATGATTTTAGCTGGGCGACCCGGGATGGGGAAAACAGCTCTTGCAACAAATATTGCGTTTAATGCCGCCCAGCGATGGATGCGAGATATGAAAGACGGTGTTGAGCCTGACAAGTCGATAGGTGCAAAAGTGGCCTTTTTCAGCTTAGAGATGTCATCTGATCAGCTTGCTACGAGAATTCTATCAGAACAATCGCGACTGACTTCTGAGCAGCTCCGGCAGGGTAAAATAAGTCGTAACGATTTTCAGAGCCTAGCTACTGCTGCGATCGAACTTAATGATCTGCCGCTGTTCATCGACGACACCGGCGGCTTGTCGATCGGCGCGCTGCATACGCGCGTGAGGCGGCTGCAGCGGCGGCACAACAACGAGATCGGCCTGGTGGTGGTCGATTATCTCCAGCTGCTGACCGGATCGGGCAAGCAGACTGACGGCAACCGCGTGCAGGAGATTTCGGAGATTTCGCGCGGGCTGAAGACGCTGGCCAAGGACCTGAACGTGCCGGTGCTGGCGCTGTCGCAGCTGTCGCGCGCCGTCGAACAGCGCGAGGACAAGCGGCCGCAGCTGAGCGACCTGCGCGAATCGGGTTCGATCGAGCAGGACGCGGACATGGTGTGGTTCGTGTACCGCGAGGATTATTATGTCGCGGCCAAGGAGCCCAAGCGCCCCGCCGACGGCGACGACAGCCGCGCGTTCGAGGACCACGCGAAATGGGCGGCGGAGATGGAGCGGGTTTTCGGCTTGGCGGAGCTGATCGTCGCCAAGCAAAGGCATGGCGCAACGGGCAAGGTGATGCTGAAGTTCGAACCGAGCGTGACGCGATTTAGCGATTATGCGGGATATTGAACCAACATTGACATTAGATAATTATAACAGAAATTTGAATAATGGGAGTGTCCTCTGAACTTAAAACGAGACAGCAGCTATCTCGTGACGAATATTTTATAACTTTTATGGATGTTCACTCTTAAACATTGCCTCACACATCTGGGTACGATCCTCTGACTTGATTTTCATCACGGCTTCGTCCTGACCTTCCTGAAGCGATTGCAGGCAGCTACGAACGTAAATTGTTCTTTCCAACGTTTCACTCACATAATTATTAGCATCACTCACTCGATCGATGCTAACTTGCTGTTCTGGTTGTTCAACCTGCAGGATCGGTGAGCGCGTGGGTTGACTCGGTGCCGCAAAATGCTCGACTCTCGACGTTGTCGCCGAAGGCGTCTGGGAAGATTCACTGTTGACCGTTTGTCTCGGATCAATAACAGCAAAGTAAAAGGCGACGAAAAATAGAGAGATAGGCCAAATGTACGCAAATTTTGGTGCATGGCGTGAATCTGCCCGTCCAAATGTTCGCGTCCAGTAGCCTTGTCGTTTTTCAGGGTCAATGACCGTGTTGCGTGATCGCAGGCGAACTGTCCAGACTATTCCAAACAACGCAGCTAGAACGGCTTCATCTCTCATTCTTAACTCCCTGCGTATCGCGCTGCTTTGTGACACGACTGGGCCTGTGTCTTCCAGGTGCGGCATACGGAGAGCGACAGGTCCGTTGATCGGCTCTCTTTCTTAAAGTTTGTAGGAACCCTTCATATCGTCGCAGATTGCCGCAGTTTCCACACCGGCACCGCGTCGTCAGCGGCGCGTTGATAGTGGAAGCGGTAGCGGTCGAGCGCGCGCTTTAATGTAACGGGGTCGATCGCGGCTTCGGGGGCAAAGGCGTCGAAGCCGCAGCGGCGCATGAAAGGCAGCTGGTCGACGAGCACGTCGCCCGCCGCGCGCAGCTCGCCGGTGTAGCCCGCCTCGCGCAAGATGCGGGCGGCGGAATAGCCGCGGCCGTCGCGATAGCTTGGGAAGCCGATCTCGATCAGCGCGAGCTGTTCGAGGTGGGGGAGCAGCGCGCGCGCGTCCTCGCCCGCCTCCAGCCGCACCGCGCCCGCGTTGGTCTGGCCGGCGAGGAAGCTGTCGAGCGTCACCGCGGGTTCGTCGTGCGCGTCGTCCGAGCGGAAGCGGAGCAGGGGTTCGCCGCCGATGTCGGTCTGGTCGGGGTCGGTTATGGCTATGATCCCTCTTCCTCAAGGGGAGAGGGAGGGAGCCGACGCAGTCGGCGGAAGGGTGAGGGCGTGGAGCGGGGCGACCGCCCTCTCCCTGCTCGCTTCGCGAGCTGTCCCTCTCCCCTAGAGGGAGAGGGATTTAACTCACCCATAGATCGCCTCCTTGAACGGCTCGAACCCCACCCGGCGGTAGGTGTCGAGGAAGCGTTCGCCGGGTTTGCGCGACGCCAGATAGCGATCGGTCACGCGCTCGATTGCGTCGACCACGCCGTCCTCGTCGAATCCGGGGCCGGTGATCTTGCCGAGCGACACGTCCTCCGCACCCGAGCCACCGAGCAGCAGCTGGTAATTCTCCTTGCCCTTCCGGTCGACGCCGAGGATGCCGATGTGCCCCGCGTGGTGGTGGCCGCAGGCGTTGATGCAGCCGCTGATCTTGAGCTTGAGTTCGCCCAGGTCGCGCTGGCGCTCGGGCGCGGCGAAGCGGCGCGCGATCTTTTGCGCGAGCGGGATCGAGCGGGCGTTGGCGAGGCTGCAATAATCGAGGCCGGGGCAGGCGATGATGTCGGTGATGAGGTCGAGGTTGGGTTCGGCCAGCCCTGCCTCGGCGAGCGCGCGCCATATATTCGCCAAGTGCTGCGCGGGGACGTGCGGCAACACGATGTTCTGGCTGTGCGTGACCCGCAACTCGTCATGCGCGTACCGCTCGGCCAGGTCTGCCATTAGATCAATCTGGTCGGCGGAGGCGTCGCCGGGGATACCGCCGATCGGCTTCAGGCTGATCGTCACGATAGCGTAGCCGGCCTGTTTGTGCGGCTTTACGTTCTGGTCGACCCACACCGCGAAATTGGGATCGGAACGGTCGGGTTCTGCCCCGGTATCCTCGAACGCAGGGGAGGCGAACATCGCGGTTATCCGCGCCAGTTCGGCGGCGGGCGGGTCCAGGCCGAGCGCCTTGACCGCGACGAACTCCTCCTCGACTTGGCGGCGATACTCGTCCGCGCCGATCTCATGGACCAAGATCTTGACGCGCGCCTTGTAGATATTGTCGCGGCGACCGTAGCGATTGTATACGCGCAGGCACGCTTCGAGATAGCTCATCAGATCGTCGGCCGCGACGAAATCCCTGATCTCGGGCGCGATCATCGGGGTGCGGCCCATGCCGCCGCCGACGAACACACGCGCGCCGAGCTGGCCGTCGCGCATCACGAGTTGCAGGCCGATGTCGTGGAGCCGCATCGCCGCGCGATCCTCCTCGCTCGCGATCACCGCGATCTTGAACTTGCGCGGGAGATAGCTGAACTCGGGGTGGAAGGTCGACCATTGCCGGATCAGCTCGGCCCACGGGCGCGGGTCCGCGACCTCGTCCGCCGCCGCGCCCGCGAACTGGTCGGCGCTGATGTTGCGGATGCAATTCCCGCTGGTCTGGATCGCGTGCATCTCGACCGTCGCCAGTTCGGCGAGGATGTCGGGCGCATCGGCGAGCTTGATCCAGTTATATTGGATGTTCTGGCGGGTGGTGAAATGCCCATAGCCGCGATCGTATTTGCGCGCGATGTGCGCGAGCATCCGCATCTGGCGGCTGTCGAGCGTGCCATAAGGGACCGCGACGCGCAGCATGTAGGCGTGCAGCTGCAGGTACAGCCCGTTCATCAGCCGCAGCGGCTTGAACTGGTCCTCGGTCAGCTGCCCGGCGAGGCGGCGCTCCACCTGATCGCGGAACTCGTCGACACGGGCGTCGACGATGGACTGGTCGTATTCGTCGTAGCGGTACATGGCTTTCCTCAGATCCTCTCCGGAACGGGGAGGGGGACCACGCGAAGCGTGGTGGAGGGGCGGCAGCGAAGGACGGCGCGCGTGGCAAGCGCCCCTCCACCACTCGCTTCGCGAGCGGTCCCCCTCCCCAGCAAGCTGGGGAGGATCATATTACCCATGCTCCCGCCGTCGGGTCCGCGGGCTTGAGTGTCAGGTCCGGCCGCACCGTCGGGCCGAGCGCGCGGATGCGGTCCTTGATATGGGCGGGGCGGGGGCCGTCGGGGGTCCGCGTCGCGTCGATAACATAGGGACCGGTGACGCGGCGCGCGCCTTCCTCCGCCAGAGCGAGCGGCTCGCCACCGCCGGCGACGTCGCACGCCTCCTCGACATGGCGCGACCAGCCGACGCCGGTCCACCAGATTACATCGCCGCTGGGCAGGTCGTTGCCGGTGAGGAGCTTCATGCGGCCACCTCTACCGCCACCCGCGCCCAACGCGCCAGCCGGTCCTGCGCGTCGCTGAGCTCGACTACTTGGCCGACGACGATCACCGCCGGACTTTTTACCTTCTCCCGCGCGACCATCGCGCCCAAATCCGCGAGCAGCGTCCTGAGCGCCCGCGTGCGCGCCAGCGTGCCGCGCTCCAGCACCGCGACCGGCATGTCGGGCGCGACACCGTCCGCCATCAGCTTGTCCGCGATTTCGCTCGCGGTGGCGACGCCCATATAGATCACCAGCGTCCGTCCCTGGCCCGCCAGCCCCGACCAATCCTGTTCGGACAGGCCCTTGCACTGACCCGCGACGAACGACACCGCCGAGCTATGGTTGCGATGGGTCAACGGCAGCAACGCCTCCGCCGCGCAGCCGAGCGCGGCCGATACGCCCGGTATCACCTCGACCGGCAGCCCGGCGGAGCGCACCGCCGCCACTTCCTCGCCGCCGCGCCCGAAGACGAACGGATCGCCGCCCTTCAGCCGCACCACCACCGCGCCGTCGCGCGCGTGCGCCACGAGCAGCGCGTTGATCGCCTCCTGCGGCAAGGTATGACGCGCGCGCTGCTTGGCGACGGAGATGCGCTGCGCCGACGGCGGCGCGAGGTCGAGCACGCGCGCGTCGATCAACCCGTCATGCACCACCACATCGGCCAGCTCCAACGCCGCGACGGCACGCACGGTGAGCAGCCCCGGGTCGCCCGGCCCCGCCCCGACGAGGATCACGCGCCCGCGCGACGGAAAGTTGAAAGGCAAACCCACAGTTTCGGACATGGGCCGGACCTGGGCCACGCGCAACCGTAGCGAGGCTTGGACGGCGGGTAGAGTAGCTTTCGCCGTCAGCCCTCCCGCAATCCGATCCCCACGCTCGCGCGCGCGGCGTCGGCCTCGTTGCTGACAACGGGATAGGCGCATTGGTCGGCGGCATACCAGCCGCCGGGGCGGTGATTGCCGCTCCAGCCCTGCCCGCCGAGCGGCGCGCGGGCGGCGGGGGCGTGGGTGGGGCGGTTCCAATTGACCATCCCAGCACGCGATCCCGCCCAGAACCGGTCGTACAGCGCGGGCGTCTGGCTGAGCAGCGAGGCGCTAAGCCCGAACCGGGTGTTGTTCGCTTCCGCGATCGCCGCGTCGAAATCGGGCACGCGGACGATCTGAAGTACGGGGCCGAACAGCTCCTCATCCGGCCGATCGGCGACGGCCGTCACGTCGATCAGCGCGGGCAACAGAAACGGGCGACCCGGCACCGGGCGTTCCAAGTGTCGGATGGGGCGGCCACCGCGCATCAGCAGCGCCAGGAAGTTCTCGGTGATCAGATCGGCGGCGTCGTTGCTGATCACCGGCCCCAGATACGGCTGTGGGTCATCCCCCGGCGCGCCGACGATGACGCGCGCAAGCAGCTTGCCGAGCTCGGCGATCAACGGGGCAGCGGCATCCTCCACGACGATCAGCCGACGCGCGGCGGTGCAGATCTGCCCCGCGTTGGCATAGGCCGACTGGAGCACGATCAGCGCGGCGGCGTGGAGGTCGGGCGTGTCCCACACCACCAGCGCGTTGTTGCCGCCCATCTCCAGCGACAGCAGCTTGTTGGGCCGGTCCGCGAATTGGCGGTGGAGCGAAACCCCCGTCCGCGCCGAACCGGTGAACAACACACCGTCGATGCCGCGATGCCCCGCCAGCGCCTTGCCCTCCGCCGCGCCGCCGTGAACCAGGCGCATGCAGGCGTCGGGAACGCCCGCGGTCAGCAGGCAATCGACCAGCATCTCGGCGGTGGCGGGGGCGTGCGGCGACGGCTTGAGCACGACCGCGTTCCCGGCCACCAGCGCGGGCAGCAAATGCCCGGCGGGGATCAGCGCCGGATTGCAGAAGGGGGTGATCACCGCCAGCACGCCGTGCGGCTTGTGGCGGAGCGCGGTGCGCGTGCCCATCGGCGCGTCGAGGCGGCGCTGCGCGGTGCGTTCGGCATAGGCACCGACCGCGCCGTCGATCGCCGCGATCACGCCGTCGACCTCCGTGCGCGCTTCCCATAGCGGCTTGCCGACCTCGCGCGCGAGGAGAAATGCCAGCACCTCGTGACGCGCGCGAACGGTGTTGGCGAAGCGGCGCAGCGTCTCGATGCGATAGGTGACGGGGCGCGCTGCCCACGCCGCCCAGCCCTCGCGCGCGGCGGCGACCTCCGCGTCGACGTCGCCCGTCTCGCCGCGCCATACTTCCGCGCCGGTCGCGGGTTCGAGGGAGACGAGGTCGGGCATTGGTGCCAGGCATACCCTATCACGGTTGACGGCGCATTTACGCGCGCAGTGCCTCGCCGGATGCCCTGATCGTTGCGACCTTGGCGTGGAGCGGCTCCCAATCGTCGCGCTCGTCGATCGCGGACCAGATCGCCTCGACCTCGTCGATCGCCATCGAGCATGGCTCGCCGGACCAAAAGGCGTGCGTCCGGCTGGAGCTTGGGCGATAGGGAGCCAGCGCCGCGCGGGCCTCGTCCCATGCCGCCCCGCCGGGGACCTCCCCGCCCCACGCATCGAAGAAGAAGCGGTCGAGCGATACCTGCGTCTCGTCCAGCGCGCGCCGCAGCGCATCGGCCGCCGCCGCATCCTCCACCGCCCCGCGCGGGGTGACGCCGACGCGCCACAGCATCGCCTGCGCGAACGCCGCCTCGTATAGCGGCGGAAACGCATCCAACGCCTCGATCATCGGCTCGGCTTCGGCGAGCAGACGCAGCGACACCGCGAGCTGCATCACGTCCCAATGGATCGCCTCGGGCTGGCGCGCGAAGGCGTACAGCCCTTGATGGTCGAAATACGCGGCGGTGAACCCAGCGTCCCAAGTCGGCGCGAACCGCCACGGGCCATAATCGAAGCTCTCGCCGGTGACGTTGATGTTGTCCGAGTTGAGCACGCCGTGGACGAACCCCGCCGCCATGTAGCCCGCCGCCAGCCGCGCGGTGCGCGCGACGACGTTGCGGAGCAGCTGCACCGGCGCGTCCGGGCCGGGTTCCTCCCCGTGCAGCTCACGCAGGGTGTAGTCGACCAAACGGCGCATGGTCGCCTCCTCGCGCAAATAGGCAAGTCGCTGAAACGTGCCGATGCGGATGTGCGAATGGCTGAGCCGCACCAGCACCGCCGAGCGGGTGGGGGAGGGCTCGTCGCCGCGCTCCAGCGCCTCGCCGGTCTCGACCAGCGACAGCGTGCGGCTGGTGGGCACGCCGAGCGCTTCGAGCATCTCGGTGGCGAGAATCTCGCGCACGCCGCCCTTGAGCGTCAGGCGACCGTCGCCCGACCGGCTCCACGGCGTCCGGCCCGATCCCTTGGTGCCGAGGTCCATCAACCGCCCGCGCGCGTCGCGCAGTTGCGCGAAGGTGAAGCCGCGCCCGTCGCCGATGTCCGGATTATATACGCGGAACTGGTGGCCGTGGTAGCGTAGCGCCAACGGCTCGGGAAGCGACGCGGGCAGGGGCGCGAACCGGCCGAAATGCTGGACCCACTCGTCGTCGCTCAGCCCCGCCAAGCCCACCTCCGCCGCCGCGCGGTCGTTGCGGAAGTGCAGCTTGGTCTCGGGGAAGTCGGCGGCGCGGACCGGATCGAACAGGTCAGGGCCAAGCGAGAGCAGCCGCGTCTCGGGGCGATAGGCTTGCGGGTGGAAGAGCATCGGTCGATATGGCGCACCGTCGGACGGCGGCGCAACCGTTTGGGATCAGCTGAGGATACGCGGCATGGATTTTTCGTTCGATGCCATCGTCTTCGGGCCGGACGATGTCGACCTTTCGCGCTCGCCGCTGGCGGGCCGCATCGACGCGGAGACTTATTGCCTGGGCGCGTTCAACCCGGGGCTGACGCGATTGCCGAATGGCAATCTGCTGTTGATGGTGCGGGTCGCGGAGGCGTTGCGGCGACCCAAGTTCGACGGGCACGTCCACTCGATCAGGTGGACGCCGGAGCGGTACGAACTCGACGCCTGGCCCGTCGACCTGGTCGACGCGGCGGACCCGCGCCAGATCGAGATGCGGATCGGCGGCTGGCGGGTGTTGGCGCTGACTTCGATCTCGTGGCTGCTGCCGGTGGAGTTGTCGGCGGACGGACGCGCGGTGGTGGCGGTGCATTACGACCGCGCGATCGCGCCGCGCGAGCCGTACCAATGCTATGGCGTCGAGGACCCCCGGATCAGCCGGGTCGGCGATCGCTGGCTGATGACCACTTGTTCAGTCAGCCCCGAGCGGCTGTGCACCACGCTCTACACCTCCGACGACGCGCTCGACTGGCGCCTGGAGGGGATCATCCTCGATCACCAGAACAAGGACATGCTGATTTTCGAGGGGCTGATCGAAGGCAATTATTGGGCGCAGACGCGGCCATTGGGGGAAGTGTTCCTCGCCTATCCACCGGGCAGCGAATACCGGCCTGGGCCGTCGATCAACCTCGCCTCGTCTCCCGACGCGCTGCATTGGAAACCGTGCGACCAGCCCGGCATCCGCCCGCACGTGGCGACGCTGTCGACCGCGCGGATCGGCGGGGGCGCGCCGCCGGTGCTGACCGACGCGGGCTGGCTGACGCTGTGGCATGGCGCGGAACATGCGGGGCCGGTGGGGGTGTACCGCACCTATTGGTCGATCCTCGACCGCGACGAGCCCTGGCGCGTCCTCGCCACCGGTCACAAGCCGCTGCTCGACCCCGCGCCCGCGCTAACCGAGCGCTATGGCGAGCGGCGGTATGTGGGCGGCGTGGTGTTCACGACGGGGCTGGTCGAAGGCGGCGACGTATGGATCGTCGCGAGCGGGGAGGCGGACCTGGCGTGCCGGATGACGCATGTGTCGAACGGGGTAATAGGGTGAGCGGCTAATCCCCGCTTTCCGGGCGTTGTTCAAGGTGCATCGCCAGAAGATCGCGCGCATGCGCAAGCCATGCGCGTGCGTCTTCGTCATTTTGAGCAGACAAGTACTGAATGCCGTCCGCAAAAATGTCAAACCGCGACAATAATCCTCTTGTCGGGCCTGACGATAGAACGTCTATCTCATGGATTACCCGCGCGAGATCGTCCGTAGAGCCAGTCGAAGCGAAATCTACAATTGCTTCGTCTTCAGTATGGTACTCCAGATCAAAATCTTGATGAAAGTAAGCACCCATCATTGAGGCAAGCCCTCGAGGTTCATCTAATTTCATATTGTTCCTCTTAAACTTTCGGAAAAGCTGTGAGAACATAGTATGACTTTCCTGCATATACCTGCTTGCGCAGAACTACCCTAACTACGCGACCGGATATAGCTTTAGTCGCGCCTGGAACCATGACCCGACCAACGCCGCCCGACAGTGCAAGATCTAGTTCAAGTTTTTCCCCTACTTTGGACAGGGCCAACCACCTTTTCACCCCTACCCGGTTAAAACGCAGAACCCGGCTTACCAAAGTTTCCGCCTCGCGCAGGTTCGCAAAGGTGGATGCCGCGCGCATACCGGGGGTTTTCTGGAGACGGTCGATCAGTTCCGCGTCTGTCCGCCCGATATGCTTTGCAATCGTATGCCCGCCGAGCCTGCTTCCCGCCAGCGCCTCGTGCTCCGCGAGCACGATGCGGCCGGAGCGAACCGCGATGATCCGCGCCGCGCCGAGACCGAAGCTGACCACGATGGGAACGGCCGTGTCGATGCCCACGCCGATCGCCTCGGCGGGAGCGGGCTTCGCGCCCAGCCCCCGGGCGGTCGCCGTCGCGCCTTGCTGGGTGAAGGTGGGCGTGTCGCGGCCGGTCCGGAACTGGCGCGCGCCCGACTGGATCGTGTCCGCCCCGTGCACGCCAAGAACCCCGCTGCCGATCTTGGTCAGCATGGTCGGTTCGGGCGCGAAGAACAGGGCACCCGCGCCCACCTCCTCGAACACGCCGAGGATCAGCTTGCCGCCACCCCATGCCCGGGTCCAGAAACTCGGCGGCTCGTTGCCTCGCAGGCTGGCCCCCGACAGCACCGCCGCCAACTGCGCTGGACTCAAGACGATCGAAAAGCCGTTTTCCTCCACAGGTCCTCGTCTCCCGAGTGAGTCACTTCACCGTAAGGTCGCTTTGCCGGTTGCCGATGCGGAGGCAACAACTTTCCGAACACCGGAATGACGTTGGCCAAGCGAGGCGGTAAGGCTGGGTTCATGCCCACCCCCGTCCGCATCCTGCACCTTCATTCCACTTTCGCGCTGGGGGGCAAGGAGGCGCGGGCGGTGCGGTTGATGAACGCTTGGGGAGCGCGCGCCACGCACACGATCGTGTCGGCGATGCCCGACCAGCTCGGCGCGCGGGCGCGGATCGACGCGGGGGTGGCGTACGAGATCGCGCAGGATCCGCCGTCGCTGACCGGCTCGCCTTCGGTGGCGCGATACGAAGCGATCGCGCGGACCATGCGACGGTTCGACCTGGTGCTGACGTATAACTGGGGCGCGATCGACGGGGTGATGGCGCGCCGCGTGTTCGGGCGCGGTCTGCCGCCGATCATTCATCACGAGGATGGGTTCAACGCCGACGAGGCGACGGGGCTGAAGCGCGAGCGCAACCTGTACCGCCGTTTCGCGCTCGGCGCCGCGCACGCGCTGGCGGTGCCGTCCGAGACATTGGAGGAAATCGCGCTCCACATTTGGAAACAGCCGCGCGCGAAGGTTCACCGGATCGTCAACGGCATCGCCACCGCGCTCTATGCGAGAAAGCCCGACGCGCGCGCGATCCCCGGTTTCACCCGCGACCCCAGGGAGGTGGTGGTAGGCACGCTCGCCGGACTGCGCGCGGTCAAGGACCTGCCGTTGCTGGTCCGCGCGGTCGGCGGGGTCGCGCGGCGGGTGCGGCTGGTGATCGTCGGCGAGGGGCCGGAGCGTGCGACGATCATGCAGGCGGCGGCGGCGATGGGACTGGCGGACCAGCTGGTGATGCCCGGCTTCATCGAGCGGACCTATGAGGTGGTCGGTCTGTTCGACATCCTGGCGCTGTCGTCGGCGAGCGAGCAGTTCCCGCTGGCGGTGGTGGAGGCGATGGCCGCCGGCCTGCCTATCGCCGCGCCGCCGGTGGGTGACGTGCCGCGCATGGTCTCTGCGGAGAACGCGCCCTTCATCGCTGCAGAGCCCGGCGTCGTCCCCCTGCGCGACGCGATTGCCGCGCTGGTCAACGACGCGGACGTGCGGCAACGGGTCGGCGAGGCGAACCGGCGCAAGGCGGTGGCGGAGTATGACGAGGCGGTGATGATCGAACGCTATGCCCGGTTGTACGAAGGCGCGCTAGGTCGGCCCGGAGCCTTGCTGCCCGCAAGCTAACCCAAGCGATTGCAGGATCACGGGAAACCGTTCGCGCGCCCATGCGCTTGCGCTATACGCGCGTGACCATCCAGGAGATCGACGTGTTCAAGGGCATCACCCCCATTCGCTACGCGGGCCGCGAGGTCTGGCCGTTGATCGAGGGGGGCAAGGGCGTCGCGGCGACCAACCACGCCAGCGCCGGCGCGTGGGCCGCGGCGGGCGGGGTCGGCACCGTGTCGGCGGTCAACGCGGACAGCTATGATCCCGACGGCAAGATCATCCCGCAGATCTACCGCGCGCTGACCCGGCGCGAGCGGCATGACGAGCTAGTCCAATACGCGATCGACGGCGCGGTCGAGCAGGTCCACCGCGCGTGGGACATCGCGGGCGGGGTCGGCGCGATCAACATCAACGTGCTGTGGGAGATGGGCGGCGCGCAGCGGGTGCTCCAGGGCGTGCTGGAACGCACCAAGGGCCTGGTCGCGGGCGTCACCTGCGGCGCGGGGATGCCGTATAAGCTGAGCGAGATCGCGGCGTCGTACAACGTCAACTACCTGCCGATCGTGTCGAGCGCGCGCGCGTTCCGGGCGCTGTGGAAGCGCGCCTATTCCAAGGTCGCGCACCTGCTCGGCGCGGTGGTGTACGAGGATCCGTGGTTGGCGGGCGGGCATAACGGCCTGTCCAACGCGGAGGACCCGCTCAAGCCTGAGGATCCCTACCCGCGCGTGAAGGCGTTGCGCGAGACGATGCGCGAGGGCGGGCTGAGCGACGACGTGCCGATCATCATGGCGGGCGGCGTCTGGTATCTGCGCGACTGGGAGCATTGGATCGGCAATCCGGAGCTGGGGCAGATCGCGTTTCAATACGGCACCCGCCCGCTGTTGACCCGCGAGAGCCCGATTGCGGAAGAGTGGAAGGCGCGGCTGACCCGCATCGAAGAGGGCGAAGTGCTGCTTCACCGCTTCTCGCCGACCGGCTTCTACTCCTCGGCGGTGCGCAACCCGTTCCTGCGCGAGCTGGAAGCGCGGTCCGAGCGACAGATCGCGTTCTCGACGCAGGAGGCGGGTGACCACCGTTACCAGCTCGACGTCGGCGTGAAGGGGCGCAACTTCTGGGTCACGCTCGGCGACCTCCAGCGCGCGCGCGAATGGTACGGCCTTGGCCATACCGACGCGCTCAAGACGCCCGACAACACGCTGGTGTTCGTGACGGCGGAGGAGAAGGGCATCATCCGCAAGGATCAGGCGGACTGTATGGGCTGCCTGTCGCAATGCGCGTTTTCGAGCTGGGCGGACACGGAGACGAACTCGACCGGGCGGCTTGCGGACCCGCGCAGCTTCTGCATCCAGAAGACGCTGCAGGACATCGCGCATGGCGGTGATGTCGAGCGCAACCTGATGTTCGCGGGCCACGCAGCGTATCAGTTCAAGCGCGACCCGTTCTATTCCAACGGCTTCGTGCCGACGGTCAAGCAACTGGTGGAGCGGATACGGACGGGGGACTGAGGCTTGCTGGTGGCTTCGACTTAGCTGCCGCCGAAACTCCCCCAGCCATCCGACGGGTTAGCCGCGACCCGGTGTCATTGTCCCGTCAGCGACATCAGCGCCATCGCGACCTGACGCTCCTTGACCGAGACCACTCCGTCGCGGTCGATGTCGGCGAGGTCGAACAGCTGCAACGGCCGCGCGAGCGCCTCGTCCAGCGTCACCCGCCCGTCGCCGTCGGCGTCCGCGCGCTCGAACCAGCGGCCACTGATATGCGCGATCGCCTCCACCCCGGTGGGTGGCGCGGGCGACTGATGCGCGCGAAAGGCGGCGAACTCGGGCTGCGTGACGACGCCGTCGCGGTTGCGATCCATCGCAGCGAACTGGCGCTTGACGACCGCGATAACTTCCGCGCGGGCGATCGGGCGATCGGGGAATTGCTGCGCGGTCTGCGCGAAGGCGGGGACGGCGAGGAACGCCGGGGCGAGGGCGAGGAGGAGTTTCATGCAGTCCAAATGCCCGCTCGCGCCTGCATTTCCCCTGAACGGATCAGCACTTTTTCGGTCCGTCTTCCGCATTGGCCACCAAGCGCATGACCTGACCGACGATCGAGAGCAGGCCGCCGCTGATCAAACAGGCGAACAGCCCCGGGTGCTCGCGCGCCCTCTCCCATGCGGGCACGGCAAGCAGCATGGCGCTGAAGATCGATACTCCGTAGCCCGATAGTTTCAGCGTGAGCGCCCCGCGCGGGGTCAAGCCCATCCCTCCAGCACTTGATCCGGCGGGCGGTGGCCGTCGGCCCAGGCGCGGATATTGCCGATCACCCGCTCGCCCGACGCGATCCGGCCTTCCAGCGTCGCGGAGCCCATGTGCGGCGTCATCACCACATTGGCGAGCGCGAGCAGGCGCGGATCGATCGCGGGTTCGTGCCGCCACACGTCGAGACCCGCGCCAGCCAGCCGCCCGCCCTCCAGCGCCGCGACCAGCGCCTCCTCATCGACGATGCCGCCGCGCGAGGCGTTGATCAGGTACACATGGCTGCGCATCAGCGCGATCCGCGCCGCGTCGATCAGCCCCTCGCTGTCCGCGTTGCGGGGCGTATGAATGGTGAGGATGTCAATCGCGCCGAGCATCTCGTCGAGATTGGGGTGCCATTGCGCGTGCAGCTCCGCCTCGACCACCTTCGGCAGGCGGTGGCGGTTGTGGTAATGGATCGACAGGCCGAACGCGCGCGCGCGCCGCGCCACCGCTTGCCCGATCCGCCCCATGCCGACAATGCCGAGCGCCTTGCCGCCGATCCGGTGGCCGAGCATTCCGCCCGGGCTCCACCCGGTCCACGCGCCCGAGCGCACCAGCTTTTCGCCCTCCGCCAGCCGCCGCGGGACCGACAGGATCAGCGCCAGCGTCAGGTCGGCGGTGTCTTCCGTCAGCACGCCGGGCGTGTTGGTGACGATAATCCGGCGCGCGCGGGCCGCTTTGAGATCGATGTGGTTCACGCCCGCACCGAAATTGGCGATCAGCTTCAGGCGCTCACCCGCGCCCGCGATGAGGTCCGCGTCGATCTCGTCGGTGACGGCGGGGACCAGCACGTCGGCTTCCGCCATCGCCGCCGCAAGCCGGTCGCGGGTGAAGGGCGTATCCGCGCAGTTGCGCGTGCAGTCGAACAGCGCCGCCATCCGGTCTATCACCGGGTCGGGCAGCTCGCGGGTGACGACCACCTTGGGCGGCGCGGTGCGTCGATCTGGCATGGATGGAGGAGTGGCGAACGCTTGGCACGGCGTCAACGGGCATTGCCGCGCGCGGGCGAGACGCGCACAAGGAGCCCAAGGGGAGACGAGTGATGCGTGTGGGTGTGCTGGTGTTGGCGGTCGCGGTCGCGGCACCTGCCGGGGCGATACCGGGGAAGAAGCCGCCTTATTGGGCGTCGATTTCGGCGGCAAAGGCGCGGATGCGAACCGGGCCGGGGCGCACCTATCCGGCGAACTGGCTTTATCAGCGCCCGGACCTGCCGGTGCGCGTGGTGGCGGTGTTCAAGGAATGGCGCAAGGTCGAGGACCCGGGCGGGACGCAGGGGTGGATGCTCGCCAACCTGCTGTCGGAAACCCGCACCGCCTATGTCCCGAGCGGCCCGGTCGAGCTGCGGGAGCGCCCCGGCGCGGACGCGCGCGTCGCCTGGCGCGCCGCCCCCGGCGTGGTCGGCCGCATCAGCGCCTGCGTCGGCGGATGGTGCCAGCTCGATGTCCACGGGCAGAAGGGGTATGTCGAGCAGGGGCGGCTGTGGGGAGTAGAGGCGGGAGAGACGGTGCCGTGAACCCTGGAAGGGGAGGAGGGCAACGATCAAGTTGGAACGGTAGGCCGTCACGGGACTAAATCCCGTGACGTCGAACCCCGGCTATGGCCGGGGCCGGCTGGCCTTGTCCGTCTCGTGCGCGGTTGCACCGCGCACGTGCGTCCTACGGCATCATCTCCACCGCAATGGCCGTCGCTTCGCCGCCGCCGATGCACAGGGTCGCGATGCCGCGCTTGCCGCCGGTGCGCTCCAGCGCGGCGAGCAGCGTCGCCATGATGCGCGCGCCCGACGCGCCGATCGGATGGCCGAGCGCGGTCGCGCCGCCGTTGATGTTCACCTTGGCGTGGGGAACGCCCAGATCGTGCATCCACGCCATCGGCACGCACGCGAACGCCTCGTTGACCTCGAACAGATCGACCTCGCCCACCGTCCACCCGGTCTTGGCGAGCAGCTTCTTGACCGCGCCGACCGGGGCGGTGGTGAAGCGCGCGGGCTCCTGCGCGTGCGCGGCGTGCGCGACGATGCGCGCGACCGGCTTCAGCCCCTTGGCCTCCGCCGCCGCCGCGCTCGCGATCACCAGCGCGGCGGCACCGTCGGAGATGGACGAGGACGACGCCGCCGTGATCGTGCCCTCTTTGTGAAACGCCGCTTTTAGCAGGCGCATCTTGTCCGGGTCGCCGCGCGCGGGCGCTTCGTCGGTCGTGACCACCGTGTCGCCCTTGCGCCCGCACACCAGCACGCCGACGATCTCCGCGTCGAACGATCCGTCACCCTGCGCACGACGCGCGCGCGCGAGCGACTCGATCGCGTAATCGTCCTGCGCCTCGCGGGTCAGCTGGTATTCGCGGCTGGTGTCCTCCGCGAACGTGCCCATCGAGCGGCCCGCTTCATAGGCGTCTTCCAGCCCGTCGAGCATCATGTGATCGTACGACGTGTCGTGACCGATCCGCGCGCCGGAGCGGTGCTTCTTCTGCAGGTAGGGCGCGTTCGACATGCTCTCCATGCCGCCCGCGACGACGATCTCGGCGGAACCGGCCGCGATCATGTCGTGCGCGAAGATCGCTGCCTGCATGCCCGATCCGCAGACCTTGTTGACCGTGGTCGCCTCGACCGAGGTCGGCAGCCCCGCGCCGATCGCGGCTTGGCGCGCAGGGGCCTGACCCAGCCCGGCGGGGAGCACGCAGCCCATGAACACCTTGTCGATCGCCGCCGGCTCGACGCCCGCGCGCTCCACCGCGCCCTTCACCGCCGCCGAACCGAGCTCCGTCGCGGTGACGCCCGCGAGCGCGCCCTGGAACGCGCCCATCGGCGTGCGGGCATAGGATAGGATGACGACGGGATCGGCCATGATCGGATGCTCCACGCTAAAATGCTGCGCCGCATTTAAGCGCGGGCGCGTTTCAAGGCAAACCGCCCTCCGCCTCGCCGGTCAGCGGATCGTGCCATTTGATGTCGAGCCAGCGGGCCAGCGTGGGAAAACGCCCGGCATAGCCCGCGCGGATCGCGTCCAGCCGTTCGCCGAACCCGGCTCCGCCAGGTGCAATGCCCGCCCTGACAAGTGCTCGCTCGACGGCGGTCGCCTCCGCCGGGGCCAGCCCGATGCGCTGGTCGGGCACCTCGCGGATGCGCGCGAACTCGCGCGCCGCACGCGCGCCGGTGGCGGTCAGGAAGGTGGCGGCGCGTCGCGCGCGCGGGCGATCAGCGGGCGAGGCGGCGGCGGGGGCGGCGGCGGCGATCGCGGCGGCGGCGTCCATCACCACCGCTAGGCAGCTGAGCCATTCGCCGCTCTCGTCGAGCGAGCGGAACCGGAACAGCACGGGATAGGACAAATGGCTTTGCAGCACCTGCGCCGCCCAGCGCTCCCATTCGCCGAACAGCGCCGCCCATTCGTCGTCGGACGCGCCTTCATAGGCGAGCAACAACGCGACCGCGCTCGGTGGCCGCCCCGCGCGCGCCGCGAGCGTCAGCACCAATGACTCGCGCTGGTGCAGCGCGCTCTGGATCGACAGCAGGAACGCGACCACCAACGTCAGCACCGAAAAGCCCGACACCCCCGCCAGCGCGACCACGACCCGCGCGAACCCGTGCACCGACGCGTTGACCAGCCCCAGCGTCGAGATCGCCAGCGTCGCCTGAAACAGCGCCTCGCCGAAGCCGAGCGCGGGCAGATGCGCCTCGCGCGGCAGCCCGTGGAGCATCAACGCAAAGCCAAGCGCCAGCCCGCCGACCCAGCCGACGCCCGAGAACACCAGGATCATCGGTGCGAGCGCGCCGCGGAAATCCTGACGCAGGCGCGGCGAGCGGATGCGGCGGCTCGCCTTGCGCCAAACGGGCGTCAGCGCGTTTGACAATGCGGGACCCAGCCGGACACGGCCATGCCCCGGTCGCGGCACCAGCACCGAGCTGAACACGTCCGCGAACACGGTTAGCACAAGCAACAGGCCGGCCAGGACTTCGACGATCTGCATCAGGCCGCCCAACGTCGCGCCGCGCGGTTCGGGTGCGTGCGCACCGATCTAGGTGAGCGCGAATGGGGGGTAGGAGCGCCGCCCGGGCTCGCCTAGGCGGCTTTGATGCAGCGTTATGTCGAGATAATCCGGTGGTTCGCGTCGATCAGCGGGATGGTCGCGGCCTTGCTCGTGTCGGCCGACTGGGGGCGGCGCGACACCGGGATCGGGATGGTGTTGTTCTGCGGGTCGGCGATCGCGTGGATTACGGGGGCGGTGATCATGCGCGACTGGCAGCTGGGCACGCAGAACGTGGTGCTGTTCGCGATCGATGTGTTCGGCGTGTACCGCTATCTGATCCGCGATCGCGGCAAGGCCGAGCCGGATGCCTGAGGCGCTCGCTTGGCCGGTGGCGCTGGGCGTGGCGGGTCTGATCGCGGGGAGCTTCCTAGCGACGCTGGTGATCCGCTGGCCTGGGGGCCGGTCGGTCGTGCGGGGGCGCTCGGCGTGCGATGCCTGCGGGAAACCGTTGCGGTGGTGGGAGCTGGTGCCGTTGCTCAGCGCGCTGGCATCGCGCGGGCGCTGTCGCGGGTGTGGCGCGCGGATCGACCCGCGCCATGCGCTGGTCGAGGCGGCTTGCGGCTTGGTCGGCGCGGTGGCGGGCTGGGTCGCGCCGGGTGTCGCGGGGGCGGGGGGAGCGGTGTTCGGCTGGCTGCTGGTCGCGCTCGCCGCGCTCGATGTCGCCGAGCTGTGGCTCCCCGACGCGCTCACCGCGCCGCTGGCGTTGGCGGGCGTGGCGATGGGGCTGCTGGGGGCGGAGCCGCCGCTGGTCGACCGGTTGGTGGGCGGGGTTGCAGGCTATGGCGTGCTGGCGCTGGTCGCGGTCGGCTATCGGCGGTGGCGCGGGCGCGAGGGGCTGGGCGCGGGCGACCCCAAGCTGATGGGTGCGATCGGCTTGTGGCTCGGCTGGCGCGTGCTGCCGTTCGTGCTGTTGCTGGCGAGCGCGGCGGGGCTGGCGGCGGTGCTCGCCGCGCGGCTTGCGGGACGCCAGGTTGCAAGTGACACGCCGGTGCCGTTCGGCGCATTGCTCGCGGCGGCAGCTTACCCGTTGTGGCTGGTCGTGGTAACCGTCGGCGTATGATCGCGCTCCTCCTTGCAGCCCAGGCGGCCGCTCTCTCCACTGGCGTCGACGGCACGTCCGTCGGCGTGTTGTCGCAACAGGAATTGCCCGCCAGCGGCTGCGCCGCATATCTGTGGAGCGCGGGGGCGACACATGCGCTGGTGGCGATGGCGAGCGCCAGCCCGGCGCGGTTGCGCGTGGCGCTCGACGGCAAGCAGCTGGATCTGCCGCGCGAGAGCGAGGAGGGTGCGGGGGCGCTCGGCTTTGCGGCCGTCACGCGCTATCGATTGGGCGAGGTGGCGGCGACGCTCGACCTGACGGTGGAGACCAGCGCCGCGCTGGCGGGCGGCGCGCGGGTGCCCGCCGCGACGTTGCGGGTCGAGGTGCCGGGGCGCGACGGCGTAGCGATGCCGGTCGCGGGCCTGATCGGGTGCGCGGCGGCATGAGCGATCTTCACGCCCTGCTTGCCGCGCAACGCGCCGCGTTCGACGCCGAACTGCCCGTCCCGCTCGCCACCCGCAAAGACCGGCTCCGCCGCGCGGCGGCGATGATCCGCGACCACGCCAACGGGTTCTGTGATGCCTTGTCCGAGGATTTCGGCCACCGCAGCCGCGAACAGTCGATGATCACCGATATCGCCAGTTCGATCGGCGCGCTCGACCATGCGCGGAAGTACCTCGACCGCTGGGCGAAGCGCGACGCGCGCGGCGTTCAGTTCCCGCTCGGGTGGCTCGGCGCGCGCGCGTGGGTCGAGTATCAGCCCAAGGGCGTGGTCGGGGTGATCGCGCCGTGGAACTTCCCGGTCAATCTGATCATGGGGCCGCTTGCGGGCGTGTTCGCGGCGGGCAACCGCGCGATGGTCAAGACGAGCGAATACACCCCCGCCACCGCCGCGCTGTTCGAGGAAGTGGTCGGGCGCTATTTCGCCGCCGACGAGCTGGCGTTCGTGTCGGGCGGCCCGGACGTGGGGCAGGCGTTCGCGTCGCTGCCGTTCGACCACCTGCTGTTCACCGGTGCCACCAACGTCGGCAAGCACATCCTGCGCGCGGCGGCGGAGAACCTGACCCCGGTCACGCTGGAGCTGGGCGGCAAGTCGCCCGCGATCATCGGACGCGGTGCCGACATCGCCCGCGCGACGGAGCGGGTCGCGATCGGCAAGATGCTCAACGCGGGGCAGATCTGCCTCGCGCCCGATTACCTGCTGGTGCCCGAGGCACAGGAGCAGGCGGTGGTCGACGGCCTGAAAGCTGCGGTGACGAGCATGTATCCGACGCTGCTCGTCAACCCCGATCACACGGCGGTGATCAACGACCGGCACCACCAGCGCCTCCACGACTGGATCGATGACGCCCGCGCGAAAGGCGCGACGATCGAGGTGGTCAACCCCGCTAACGAGGACTTTGCCGCGACCAATTCGCGCAAGATGCCGCTCCACATCGTCCGCGACGCGACGGACGAAATGATCGTGATGCGGGAAGAAATCTTCGGGCCGATCCTGCCCATCCGCCGCTATGCGACGATCGACGACGCGATCGGCGAGGTGAACCGGCGCGACCGACCGCTCGGCTTGTATTACTTCGGTCCGGACGCGGACGAGCGGCGGTGCGTGCTGGACCGGACGATTTCGGGCGGGGTCACGCTGGACGACGTGATCTTCCACAACGCGATGGAGGACCTGCCCTTCGGCGGCGTCGGCCCGTCGGGGATGGGGTCGTATCATGGACAAGACGGGTTCCGCACCTTCAGCCATGCGCGCGCGGTGTTCGGGCAATCGCGCCTGGATGTCGCCAAGCTCGCCGGGTTGAAGCCGCCCTATGGAAAGGCCGCTCGCGCCACCGCCGCGCGCACGATCGGCAAGGGGTAAGCAGGGTTTGGTCCGCGCCAGGCGCGACCTACTCACCTGTGTTAAGTCGTTGCCTAGCATGGCGGAAATGCCGCACGGCGAGGGAACGCCGGCGCGCGCGACTGGTTAACGCCTCGATCGCTCAACCAAGCGCGAGGCCCCATGACCGACACCAGCCACCCCGCCGACGACGCACCGATGTCCGCGTCCAAACATTCGACCGCGCCCGATGACGTGACCGCCACCGTCGCGGAGGGCAAGGGCAGTTCGGTCAGCGGCCGCGCGGTGACGATCAACAAGCCCGTCGCCGAGGTGTACGGTTATTTCCGCGACTTCTCCAACCTGCCGCACTTCATGGAGAACATCGAGTCCATCACCGTGATGGACGACGTTCGATCGCATTGGGTGGTCAAGGCACCGGGCAAGACCACGGTAGAGTGGGACGCGCGCGTCACCGCTGAGGAAGCGAACCGCTTCATCGAATGGACCAGCGAAGAAGGCGCGGACGTGCCCAATAGCGGCCGCGTCGAGTTCAAGGACACCCCTGGGCGCGGTACGGTAGTGGTCGCGACGATCGTCTATGCTCCGCCGCTGGGCGTGGTCGGCAAGGTCGTCGCCAAGATGTTCCAGCGCGAGCCGGCTATCCAGGCGCGCCGCGACCTCGCCCGCCTCAAGCAGCTGATGGAAACCGGCGAGATCGCGACGCGCGCGGTCAATCCAAAGCATCTTGAGGAATTGGGCCGGTGATGTCGTACAATCTGAAAAGGGAGCGACGCTGATGCGCGCATTGGCATGGCACGGCAAACACGACGTCCGCATGGATACCGTGCCCGACCCCGAGATCGTCAACCCGCGCGACTGTATCATCAAGGTGACGTCGACAGCGATCTGCGGCTCCGACTTACATTTGTACGATGGCTACATCCCGACGATGCAGCCCGGCGATGTCCTCGGTCACGAGTTCATGGGGGAGGTGGTCGAGATCGGTTCCAAGTCCACCCTCAAAAAAGGTCAGCGCGTGGTGGTGCCGTTCACCATCTCGTGCGGGTCCTGCTACCATTGCAACAAGCACCAATATTCGTGCTGTCCCAACGGGCTTCCGGCCGACAACCAGGATATCGGCATGGAATTGTACGGGCATGAGATGGCTGGCCTGTTTGGTTATAGCCATCTGACCGGCGGCTATGCTGGAGGACAGGCGGAATATGTCCGTGTGCCGTTCAGCGATGTCGGGCCGATCGTCATTCCCGACGGCGTGTCGGACGACAAGGTGCTGTTCCTGTCCGACATCCTGCCGACCGGATGGATGGCGGCGGAGAACGCGGACATCGAACCGGGCGATACCGTGGCGGTATGGGGCTGCGGTCCGGTCGGTCTGTTCGCGGTCCAGTCCGCGTTCCTGATGGGCGCGGAGCGGGTGATCGCGATCGACCATTTCCCCAAGCGGCTGGAACTGGCAAAGCGGTTCGGCGCGGAGGTGATTAACTTCGAGGACACTGCCGTGTACGAGGCATTGATGGTATTGACCGGCGGCGTAGGCCCCGACGCGGTGATCGATTCGGTTGGGTTGGAGGCGCACGGTTTCTTCGTCGACAACGTGGTCGACCAGATCAAGGCGTCGACGTTCCTGGGCACCGATCGCATCCATTCGATCCGCCAGGCGATCGTCGCCTGCCGCAAGGGCGGGCGCGTATCGATGCCCGCTGTCTATGGCGGCATCGTCGACAAGTTCCCGCTCGGCGCGTTCATGGAAAAGGGACTGACTCTCAAGACCGGGCAGACGCATGTGCAGCATTACACCCACGCGCTGCTCAATGCGATCATGGAAGACAAGATCGACACCGAGTTCCTGATTTCGCACCATCTGCCGCTCGAGGACGCGCCCACGGGCTACAAGATGTTTCACGATCATCAGAACGAGTACACGAAGATTGTGCTGAAGCCGGGAGTGACTGCCTGATCTCCCCTCCCTTTTAGGGAGGGGTGAGGGGTGGGTAGCGTACGTAAGCGCGCACTCTGCGACCTGCCTCGTGTGATCCACCCGGCGCTTGCGCGCCGGTGCCCACCCCCAACCCCTCCCTTGAAGGGAGGAAAGTCTCAAGGAGACATACCATGCCCAACAAGTTCGCGATCATCACCGGCGCATCGAGCGGCATCGGCCTGGAACTCGCCAAGCTCGCCGCCAAGGACGGCTATGACCTGCTGGTCGCCGCCGACACGCCGTTCGTCAATGCCGCCGCGGGGCTGGAAGGCACGGGCGCGCAAGTCGAGACGCTGGAAGTCGACCTGTCCACCTTCGACGGCGTCGACCGGTTGCTCGAGGCCGCGGACGGACGGCGGATCGACCTGCTCTGTGCAAACGCGGGCCACGGACTCGGCCAGGGGTTTCTCGACCAGCAGCCAAGCGAGTGGCGGCATGTGATCGACACCAACATCACCGGCACGACCTATCTGCTCCACAAGGTCCTGAAGCAGATGGTCGCGCGCGACGACGGCAAGATCCTCGTCACCGGTTCGATCGCGGGGTTTATCCCCGGCTCGTTCCAGGCGGTGTACAACGCGACCAAGGCGTATGTGGATAATTTCATCTCGGCGATCCAGAACGAGATCAAGGAGAGCAAGGGCGTCACGCTCACCAATTTGATGCCCGGACCGGTGGAAACCGAGTTCTTCCATCGTGGCGGCATGGACGACACCTCCGTCGGCGCGAACCCGAGCAAGAGCGATCCCGCCGATGTCGCCAAGGACGGATATGAGGCAGTGATGAGCGGCAAGGCGTCGATCGTGTCGGGCTGGAAGAACAAGATTCAGCAGGCGGTCGCGGGCGTCGTCCCGAACGCGGTCCTCGCCGAACAACATCGTCACATGGCCGAGCCGGGCACCGCCAACGAGTAACCGCTGACCGGCCCGGCGGCGCTGGCTTGCGTCCCCAACCGCTCCGCGCCAAGGAGCGCCGTACGGGAGAGAAGCATGCGGATCATCGATCATTTCATCGCCGGTCACGCGGGCGGCGGCGGGGGCACCCGCATTGGCGACGTGTTCGACCCCAACACCGGCCAGGTGCAAGCGTCGGTGCCATTGGGGACGGCGGCAACGCTGGACGCGGCGGTTGCCGCCGCGCTGCTCGCGCAGCCCGGGTGGGCGGCGACCAACCCGCAGCGGCGGGCGCGGGTGATGTTCCGGTTCAAGGAGCTGGTCGAGGCGAACATGGACGCGCTCGCGCACCTGCTCTCCTCCGAGCATGGCAAGGTGATCGCGGACAGCAAGGGCGACATCCAGCGCGGGCTGGAGGTGATCGAGTTCTGCTGTGGCATCCCGCACCTGCTGAAGGGGGAGTACACGCAGGGCGCGGGGCCGGGCATCGACGTGTATTCGATGCGCCAGCCACTCGGCATCGGCGCGGGCATCACGCCGTTCAATTTCCCCGCGATGATCCCGCTCTGGATGAGCGGCGTCGCGATCGCGACTGGTAATGCGTTCATCCTCAAACCCTCGGAACGCGATCCCAGCGTGCCGGTGCGGCTCGCGGAGCTGATGCTGGAGGCAGGCGCGCCGGAGGGCATCCTCCAGGTAGTGCATGGTGACAAGGAGATGGTCGACGCAATCCTCGACCACCCCGCGATCAGCGCGGTCAGCTTCGTCGGCTCGTCCGACATCGCGCACTATGTGTACCGGCGCGGCGTCGCGGCGGGCAAGCGCGTGCAGGCGATGGGCGGGGCCAAGAACCACGGCATCGTCATGCCCGATGCCGACCTCGACCAGGTCGTCGCCGACCTGGCGGGCGCAGCATTCGGCAGCGCGGGCGAGCGGTGCATGGCACTGCCGGTGGTGGTGCCGGTCGGCGACAAGACCGCCGACGCGTTACGCAAGAAGCTGATCCCGGCAATGGCGGCCTTGCGCGTGGGCGTGTCGACCGATGCGGACGCGCATTACGGCCCGGTGGTCAACGCCGCGCACAAGGCGCGGGTAGAAGGATGGATCCAGACCGGCGTTGACGAAGGCGCGGAGCTGGTGGTCGACGGGCGCGGCTTCACGTTGCAGGGGCATGAGCAAGGCTTCTTCATCGGGCCGTCGCTGTTTGACCGGGTCGCGCCGACGATGCAAAGCTACAAGGAAGAAATCTTCGGCCCCGTCCTCCAGATCGTCCGCGCGCCCGACTTCGAAACGGCGGTGCGGCTGCCCAGCGAGCACCAGTACGGCAACGGCGTCGCGATCTTCACCCGCAACGGCCACGCCGCGCGCGAGTTCGCATCGCGCGTCAACGTCGGCATGGTCGGCATCAACGTGCCGATCCCGGTGCCGGTCGCCTATCACAGCTTCGGCGGGTGGAAGCGTAGCGCGTTCGGCGACACCAACCAGCATGGCATGGAGGGCGTCCGCTTCTGGACCAAGGTCAAGACGATCACTCAACGCTGGCCCGACGGCAGCGCCTTGCCGCGCGGGTCGGAGGACGGCGGCCCGGCGCGCGTGCAGGACGCGTTCGTCATCCCGACGATGGGGTGAGGCGAATGAAGAACGACGCCGACCAGCCCTACACAACGTTTAGCGTGGTGCCGTGCGCTACCGACTTTAGTGACGAGTTGCATGGACTCGAGACCAGGTTCCGCGCCAGTCTTCTGGCCTTCGAGCGGCGTTTCACATTGCGTCTCACGTTCGCCATGACCGCCTCAAGCCTAACTATTATCGGGTCAGTCGCATATCTATGGTGCTCCAGGACCTAAACGCGAAGTGACATGACCACCCAATTCGACCTTACCGACGACCAGCGCGAGGTGCAGGAGCTTGCGCGGCGGTTTACCGCCGACCGGATCACGCCGTTCGCGGGGGAGTGGGACGAGAAGCATATCTTCCCCAAGGACACAATCCGCGCGGCGGCCGAGCTCGGCTTCGCGGCGATCTATGTCTCGGAGGGAAGCGGGGGCATCGCGCTGGGCCGGCTCGAGGCGGCGTTGATCATGGAGGCGATGGCTTATGGCTGCCCGTCGACGAGCGCGTTTATCTCCATTCACAACATGGCCGCATGGATGATCGACCGGTTCGGGTCGGCGCGGGTCAAGGAGAAGTACCTCCCCAGCCTGGTCACGATGGACAGGATTGCGTCCTACTGCCTGACCGAACCCGGCTCCGGCTCCGACGCCGCCGCGCTGAAGACGCGCGCGGTGCGCGACGGCGACCATTATGTCGTCACGGGGACCAAGCAGTTCATCTCCGGCGGTGGCGCCAACGACATATACGTCACGATGGCGCGTACCGGCGAGGAGGGCGCGAAGGGCATCTCGTGCCTGGTGATCGAGCATGACATGCCCGGCGTCAGCTTCGGCGCGAACGAGCGCAAGCTCGGCTGGCATTCGCAACCGACCGCGGCGGTGATCCTCGACGGCGTGCGGGTGCCGGCGGAAAACCTGGTCGGCGTGGAGGGCGAGGGGTTCCGCATCGCGATGACGGGGCTCGACGGCGGGCGGCTCAACATCGGTGCGTGCAGTCTCGGCGGCGCGCAACGCTGCCTGGACGAGAGCATCCGCTACACCAGGGAGCGCAAGCAGTTCGGCACGCCGATCGCGGATTTCCAGAACACGCAGTTCACGCTCGCCGATATGGACACCGAGTTGCAGGCGGCAAGAATGCTGCTCTATGCGGCGGCGGCGAAGGTGACCGCTAACGCGCCGGACAAGACGCGGTTTGCGGCGATGGCCAAGCGGCTGGCGACCGACACCGGCTCCAGCGTGGTCGACCGCGCGCTCCAGCTGCACGGTGGCTATGGCTACCTCATGGACTATCCGATCGAGCGCTTCTGGCGCGACCTGCGCGTTCACTCGATCCTGGAGGGGACCAATCAGGTGATGCGGATGATCGTCGGACGCGAGCTGACCCGGCAGTGAGCGGCGAGGTCCTCGCTTTAGTCGACAACCGGGTCGGGCGTATCCGGCTTAACCGGCCCAAACAGCTTCACGCGCTCACCACCGCGATGTGCGCGGGCGTGATCGAGGCACTGGAGGCGTGGCGTGCGGACCCGGCGGTCGAGGCGGTGATGATCGATCATGCAGAAGGTCGAGGCTTCTGCGCGGGCGGCGACATCCGCATGCTGGCGGCGTCGGGGGCCGGCGATGGCGAGGCGGCGCGGGCGTTTTTCGCAGCCGAGTACCGGATGAACCACCGGCTGTTCAGCTATGCCAAGCCGACGGTCGCGTTCATGGACGGGGTGACGATGGGGGGCGGCGTCGGCCTCGCCGCGCCGTGCCGCTGGCGCGTCGCGACGGAGAACACCCGGTTCGCGATGCCGGAAACGGGCATTGGCCTGTTCCCGGATGTCGGTGGCGGCTGGTATCTGTCGCGGCTGCCGGGGCGGGTCGGGCAGTATCTCGCGCTCACGGGGCACCGGCTCGACGGGGCGGAATGTCTGGCGCTGGAATTGGCGACGCATTTCCTGCCCGCTGCGATGCTCGACGAAGCCAACGCTAGGATCACCGCCGACCCGCAGGCGATCGAGGCCACGCTCGATGCGCTCGCCACGCCCGCCCCGGACGCCAAGCTCGCTGCCCATCGCGACGAAATCGAGCGGCTGTTCGCTTCCGATCGGCTGGAGGAGGTGTTCGCGGCGTTGGACGCGGACGGCGGTGAATGGGCGACCGCGCAGCTCGCGACGCTCCGCACCAAGTCGCCGCATGCGATGAAGGTCAGCCTTAAGCTGCTGCTCGACGGCGCGACCATGCCGACGTTCGAGGACGAGATGCGGCAGGAATATGCGGTAGCGACGCGGGTGGTGCAGCGGCACGACTTCGCCGAGGGCGTTCGCGCGCTGATCGTCGACAAGGACAACGCGCCCCGCTGGGAGCCGGCGACGGTGGAAGGCGTGACGGGGCACTCGATCGACCAGATCTTCGCGCCGTTGGACGAAGCGGACGCGTGGGTGCCGGTTCAAGGGAGACAGGCGTGATGTACGAAACCATCCTCGTCGAGCGTCGCGAGCGCGTCACGCTGGTCACCCTCAACCGACCGCAGGCGCTGAACGCGCTCAATGCCCGAGTGCTCGCCGAGCTGCTCGACGCGACCCGCGCGCTCGACGTGGACGCGGGGCAGGGATGCATGGTGATCACCGGCTCGGCGAAAGCGTTCGCGGCCGGCGCGGACATCAAGGAGATGCAGGCGCAGGGCTTTGCCGATATGTACGCGCACGACTTCTTCGCCGGGTGGGATGCGTTCACCCGGACGCGCAAGCCGGTGATCGCGGCGGTGGCGGGCTATGCGCTGGGCGGCGGGTGCGAACTGGCGATGATGTGCGACTTCATCCTTGCCGCCGACACCGCGAAGTTCGGTCAGCCCGAGATCAAGCTTGGCGTCTCGCCCGGGATGGGTGGATCGCAGCGGCTCGCGCGCGCGGTCGGCAAGGCCAAGGCAATGGAGATGTGCCTGACCGGCCGCATGATCGACGCCGCGGAAGCGGAGCGTGCGGGGTTGGTCAGCCGAGTGGTGCCCGCCGACGCGCTGGTCGACGAGGCGATGAAGGCCGCGACGACGATCGCGGGCATGGCGCCGCTGGCGGTGCTGGCGAACAAGGAAATGGTCAACGCCGCGTTCGAGAGCGGGCTGGGCGCGGGTGTCCAGTTCGAGCGGCGGTTGTTCCACGCGCTGTTCGCGACGGCGGACCAGAAAGAGGGCATGACCGCGTTCGTCGAGAAACGCGCGGGCGTGTGGGCGGGGCGATAGAATGGCGCGCATAGCATTCATCGGGCTTGGCAACATGGGCGGGGGTATGGCCGCGAACCTCGCCAAGGCGGGGCACGACGTGCGCGCGTTCGACCTGTCGGCCGAGGCGCTGGCGCGCGCGGAGGGAGCGGGGTGCTTGCGCGCGCCGAGCGCGGCGGCGGCGGTGGAAGGCGCGGAGGCGGTGATGACGATGCTGCCCGCCGGCCACCATGTCGAGGCGGTCTATGCCGAACTCGCCGATACGATCGCGCCCGGGGCGGTGCTGATCGATTGCTCCACCATCGACGTCGCCACCGCCAGGCGGGTGGCGGAGCGGGCGCGCGCGCGGGGCTTGCTGGCGGTCGACGCGCCCGTGTCAGGCGGGATCGCGGCGGCGGCGGCGGGGACGCTGACGTTCATGGTCGGCGGCCCGGCGGAAGCCTTCGCGCGCGCAGAGCCGTTCCTGAACAATATCGGCAAGGCGGTGATCCACGCGGGCGCGAGCGGGGCGGGGCAGGCGGCCAAGATCTGCAACAACATGATCCTGGGCGCGACGATGATCGCCACCGCCGAAGCGTTCGTGTTGGCGGAGAAGCTGGGGCTCGAGGCGCAAGCATTTTACGACATTGCCTCGGTCAGTTCGGGGCAGTCATGGTCGATGACCAGCTATTGCCCGGTTCCCGGCGTCGGCCCGGAGACGCCCGCCGATCGCGGCTATCGGGGCGGGTTCGCGACCGCGCTGATGCTCAAGGACCTGCGCCTCGCGCGCGAGGCGGCGGACGGGGCCGGCGCGGCCACACCGATGGGCCGGCGCGCGGCCGACCTGTACGACGCGTTCGCCGCCGAGGGACACGAGAGCGAGGACTTTTCGGCGATCATCAAGGCGCTGTGACGCTTGACCCTGGCAGGGACGGGGCTTAATTCGACCCGCGCTGGCCCCTTCGTCTAGCGGTTAGGACGCGGCCCTTTCACGGCTGAAGCACGGGTTCGATTCCCGTAGGGGTCACCAAAGCACAAACAGGCCGGGGGCCTGTTTGTGCTTTGGTGAGGAAGCGAAGCGACCCACCAGCGGCAGACTCAGACAGGCCGGGGGCCTGTCTGTGCTTTGGTGAGGGAGCGAAGCGACCCACCGGTACCCGGACCATGACGCGCAAGCTGCAGCGTCGCGCTCGGTTTCAACGTCAATAAAGTGGCCCACGCGCTCCTATGGTGAACGTCCCGTTCCCGCACACCCAAATCTTAACCCTCTTTGCCCCTAGCCGAACACGTAAACATCCCGTTAACGCCTTTCCATGACACGACGCCTGATCCTCACCCACGAAGCCGCCCGCCACCCATTTCGCCGCGCGCTGTCCGCGCCCGCGCCTAGCAGGCCCCACCAAGATGAAGACGCGGACTGGAAGCTGTTCGCGCTCAGCTTCGCCGCCTTCTTTACTTGCTTCTACACGATGATCTTCTGATCAGTCGCAGGCGCGATGCAGTTTCTGCGCCAGCCACGCCGCGACCAGGCACATGGCGGCGACCAGGAACAGCATGTTCTCGGCGGTGACGCCCAGGCTACTCAGCCCGATCACCACTCCCGCGCCGACCACCATCGCGGCCGAGTTGACGACGTTGTTCGCCGCCACCGTGCGCGCGGTATGGTCCTTGCTGACGGTGGTGGTGAGAAACGCGTAGAGCGGCACCACGAACATGCCGCCGGTGACCGCGGTCGCGAGCAGCGACAGCACCACCGGGATCGCGCGTGGCTGGGCGATGAACGCGCGCCAGTCGTACAGATGCCCGGGCGCGGCGGGCACCCAGCTTCGCACGAGTAGCGAGAACACCACCACGCACGCGCCCATCGCGATGATCGACGCGGGCGCGAACCTGGCGGAGATGCGCCCCTTGAGCAGCACGTTGATCACCACCGACCCGACCGCGATGCCGATCGACAAGGTGGCGGTGAACAGCCCCGACACCTCCTTGGTGGTGGTGAGGACATTCTTGACCAGCGGCGGGAAGATGATGATCAGCACCGACCCGATCGTCCAGAAAAAGCTGATTGAGCAGATCGCCAGGAACAGCCGGGGAATGTGCATGGTGGCGTTGACCAGCCGCCACGACGCGGTGAACGGGTTGACGTCGATCGGCACGCGCGGTCCCTCGCGCGGAGCGGGGGGTACGCTGCGCGCCGTGAACCATCCCACGCCCGCGACGCCGAGCACCAGCAACGCCGCCAGCTCGACGTTGCGGATATAGCTGGCGATCAGATTGCCGAGCAGCACCGCCAGATACGTCCCCGCCTCGACCAGCCCGGTGCCGCCCAGCACCTCGTCCTCGTCCAGATGCTGCGGCAGGATCGCGTATTTGATCGGGCCGAAGAACGTCGAATGCGTGCCGAGCAGGAACACGCACCCCAACATCATCCCGACGCCCGCATAGGTGTGCCCCGCCCGCGCCAGCAGCAGCCCGCCCGCACCGACCAGCATGATCGCGATCTCCACCGTCTTGACCAGCCGGATGATGCGCGATTTGTCGACCGTATCGGCGAGCTGGCCCGCGAGCGCGGAGAACAGCAGGAACGGCAGCGTGGACAGCCCCGTCGCCAGCGCGTTGAAGCTCTGCTCGCGCCCGACATCCTTGAGGATGCCGTAGATCACGAACAGCACCATCGATCCGCGAAACAGATTGTCGTTGAACGCGCCGAGGAACTGGGTGGTGAACAGCGGCAAGAACCGTCGCTTCTTCAACAACCCTAACGCATTGATCATGGGGAGGCGGCGAACCCGTTGTGACGTCCGGCACGACCCTAGCCCGCCGCGTCGCGCCCGCCAACGGGTGATTGGCGGGGTTGCGCGCTCCGCCCCGGGAGCGCACATTCCGCTGCGATGCTGTCGCTGCCGAACCTGTTGACCCTGTCGCGGATTGTCGCGGTGCCGTTGCTGGTGGCGCTGTTGTGGAACCCGCACTGGCCCGCCGGCTATGGCATCGCCTTTGGGCTGTACTGCTTGATGGGCATCACCGACTATTTCGACGGCTATCTCGCGCGCGCGCAAGGCGCGGTGTCGCGGCTGGGCGCGTTCCTCGATCCGATCGCGGACAAGATCATGGTTGCCGCGGTGATCCTGATGCTGGTGGGCACGCGCGACATCGTCGGCGTCGACGTGATCGCCGCGCTGGTGATCTTGTTGCGCGAGATCGCGGTATCGGGGCTGCGCGAGTTCCTGGCTCCGCTCAAAGTATCTGTGCCGGTATCGCGGCTCGCCAAGTGGAAGACCACGTTGCAACTCGTCTCGCTCGGCGCGCTGATCCTGGGCGGCGCGGTGCCGGGGGCGGGGTGGATCGTGATCGCCGGGCGCGCGGCCCTGTGGGGCGCGGCGGCGCTGACATTGGTGACGGGCTGGGATTACCTGCGCGTCGGCCTGAAGCACATGGACTAACGCGTTGGTCCGGCTGTTGTATTTCGCGTGGGTGCGCGAGCGGGTGGGCACGGGCGAGGAGCTGCTCGACGTGCCGCCCGACTGCGCGACCGTCGAGGCGCTGATCGACTGGCTCGCGACGACGAGCGAGGGGCACCGCGCCGCATTCGCGGACCGGGCGCGGTTGCGGGCGGCGGTGGATGGGGTGTTCGTGCCGCTCGACGCAGGGATTGAGAACGCGCGCGAGATCGCAATCTTCCCGCCGGTGACGGGCGGGTGATCCACGTATCGGTGCAGGTGGACGCGATCGACCTCGCCGCTGAGGTGGCGCGGGTGGAGGCGAGCGGGGCGGGGGGTGTCGCGACCTTCTCCGGCCATGTCCGCGCCGATGACGGCGTCGCGATACTGGAATTGGAACACTATCCCGGCGTGACCGAGGCGGCGTTGCGATCTCTGGCGGAGGCGGCGACCGCGCGCTGGTCGCTGCTCGCCGCGTCGGTGGTCCACCGCGTCGGCCCAATGCACCCCGGCGAGCGCATCATCCTCGTCGCCACCGCCGCCGCGCATCGGGGGGCGGCGCTGGAAGCGTGCGCGTTCCTCATCGACCGGCTGAAGACGGATGCGCCGTTCTGGAAGCGCGAGGTGCGTGGGGACGAGGCGACGTGGGTAGAGGCGCGGATAGGGGACGAGGCGATGGCGGGTAGGTGGGAGTGAGGTTCGGCGCGCTCCGGATCGGAACGCCGAAACCTCTCTGTCGGAGCATGCGCGAGCCGCGCGCCACGCTCCTGCGCAGGCGATACACGAGTGCCGATCGTGGCGATTCTCCCAGCTATCTTAAAACCGCAACCGGCAAACCGCGCGATGCCAAATATCGGTCAGCTTGGGCCGACCAGAGAGCGGGATAGCCCGGGAGCCAGTGACCGTTGTTGGGCACGTCGTCGAAAAGCGCGAACGTGAGCTTACCGCCCGTGCTGGCATAGGCTCGCGGATAACTAAGAATGGAGAGTGTCGAATAAAATCGGTCGTGATCGCCATACAGCCACAGCTCGGGAATGGTGGTCACGGCTCCATACTGACGGAAAGCTACCTCATTGAAGTCGGTCGGGCAGTTGTCTTCCGCTTGTGCAACCCACCCTCCGACGAAGTTGACCACGCCAGCGACGCGCTGTCGGCGCACTCCTTGAGCGGCATACGCCACCGAAAGAAACCCGCCCCTGGACTCGCCGGCCAATACTATCTTCGTCGAGTCCACGTCCGGCATAGCCGACGCGAAGTCGATCGTCGCCGTTACGTCGTCATACGCGGTATCCAGGCCAAGCTGCCACGACGCGGGATCACAGTTTTTGTCCTCGGATTCGAGCGACGTACCGCCCGACGTGCCGCGACCACGCCGCATCGCCACCGCGACGATGTACCCGCGATCGGTGAAGAACTTGGCTTGCTCGGCTTGCGGGGTCTCCTGCTTCGGATCGCCACCAGAAGAGCCATGACTCAGCACGACGAGAGGGTGTCTGCCGCGGCCGACCGGCCGATAGACAAACGCTTCCAGCGAGAATGACGGCCCGTTCGCAATCTTCGATCGGACCGGCACTCTGACATGCCGAACGCGACTGACCGTTACCGCATTGTCGGCACGAGCAACGCCAAAGGAGAACGCACCCGATGCGATCGCAATCATCAGCCAATTTCGCATGAGCTCTCCACGAAGATGCGTCGAAATAGCTGCCTGCGCTTGAAACGGATTCTTCGCAATCTGGTCGGTCCGGGCAGATTGAGGCCGCTCAAAAGCAACGCCGTCCTAAATCACCCTACCCCCGCCAGCACCTCCGCCAGCAACCGGAAATCCCGCTCCCGGGGGCTCGCCTTGCGCCACACCAGCGCGATGCGCCGCGCGGGCGTGTCCGCCTCCAGCGCGCGCGCGACGACGTGCGTGCCGTCGAGAATGCCCGCGCGGATCGCCATCTCGGGCAGGATCGTGACGCCCAGCCCGCCCTCCACCATCTGCACCACCGTGTGCAGCGAGGTGCCGAGCATCGCCGCGGCCTCGCGCAGGTCCGGCCGGGCGCAGGCGGCGAGCGCGTGATCCTTCAGGCAATGCCCGTCCTCGAGCAGCAGCAACCGCTCCGCGTCGATGTCGCCCGCGCGCACCGCGCCCGCGTGCGCCGGAGCGGCATCGCCGGGATAAGCGACGAACAGCGCATCGTCGAACAACGGCGCGACCGCCACCTCGCCACACGGGTACGGCAGCGCGAGCAGCACGCAATCCGCGCGCCCCTGCTGCAGCGCCTCGCACGCCGGCCCGCTCGGCTCCTCGCGCAGGTACAGCCGCAGGTCGGGGAAGTCGGCGCGCAGGCGGGGCAGCACGCGCGGGAGCAGGAACGGCGCGATCGTCGGGATGACGCTCAACCTGAGCTCGCCCGACAGCGGCCGCCCGGCGGCGCGCGCGAGATCGCCCAGCTCCTCCGCCTCGCGCAGCACGCGGCGCGCCTTGTCGGCGATGCGCGTGCCGACGGGGGTGAACCGCACCACGCGGCGCGTGCGCTCGACCAATGTCACGCCGATCAGCGCCTCCAACTCGCGCAGCCCCGCCGACAGCGTCGATTGCGTGACGAAACTCGCCGCCGCCGCGCGCCCGAAATGGCCGTGGTCAGCGAGCGCGACGAGATATTGCAGCTGTTTGAGCGTGGGAAGATAGGTAGTCATGGCGGCGCACGCGGTGTACGCGCCCGCCGTCCGCTCCGCCACCGCTGGCGCTCGGGCGAGGCGCAACTTATATCAAGGGGACCGCAAGGGGACGCGCGATGCTGGGCCGGTTGACTTCCTATCTCGACTCGATCCGCGCGCGCGATCCGGCCCCGCATTCGCGCGCGGAGATCCTGACCTATCCGGGCGTGTGGGCGCTCGGGTGGCACCGTGTCGCGCATGCGCTGTACCGGCGGCGGGCGTATTTCGCGGCGCGCGTGGTTAATCACTGGTCGCGGATGACGACCGCGATCGACATCCATCCGGGCGCGACGATCGGGCGGCGGTTGTTCATCGACCACGGCTTCGTGGTGATCGGCGAGACGGCGGAGATCGGCGACGACGTGACGATCTATCAATGCGTGACCTTGGGCGGGACCAGCCCCGACAACGGGGTCGCGGGCAAGCGGCACCCGACGCTGGAGCGCGGCGCGATCATCGGCTCGGGCGCGCAGGTGCTGGGGCCGATCACCGTCGGCATCGGCGCGCGGGTCGGCGCGAACGCGGTGGTGACGCGCGACGTGCCCGCGGGCGCGGTGATGGTCGGCATCCCCGCGCGGCCAATCTCGGTGCAGGGCGGCAAGGCGGGGGAGGCACCGTTCCTCGCCTATGGCACGCCGTGTTCGGAGATGTTCGATCCCGCCACGCAAAAGGTGGAGCTGCTCCGCTGCGAGTTGGAGGCGATGCGCAAGCGGCTGGACGCGATGCTCGCCGATGATGAGCGACGGCAGGCTTAATGAAGGTTTTGGCTTGATGGGGACGGTGACGCCGTTCCCGATCCGCGGTCCGGCCCCGCTCCAGATCGGCTTCGACCGCGCCGAGCTGACGCACATTCTTGACCTGTATGGGCGGATGGTCGCGGCGGGGCATTGGCGCGACTATGCGATCGAGTTGGGCCGCGACGCCGCCGTATTCGCCGCCTTCCGCCGCGCCGCCGAGCGTCCCGAGTTCCGCATCGAGAAACGCCCCGCTTTGCGCGCGAAGCAGGGGCTGTGGGCGCTGGTCGGCGAACACGGCGCGGTACTGAAGCGCGGGGCCGAGCTGGGACCGGTGCTGGCCCCGGTGGAGCGTAGGTTGATGAAGCTGGTGGAGGGGTAACGTCCGACCCGTCGAACTTGAATATCAGATCCCGCCCAACACCCGCCCGATCAACATCGCCTGTTCCGCGCCCGACCCCGGCACGATTTCGCCCGTGCGGTCAGTGATCTTGGCCCAGTTCGCCGCGACCGCCTCCGGCGTCAGCTCGGGCAGCGCAACGCCGGGCGTAAGCGTGACATAGCTCGCCTACACCACGCCCGCGCCCGCGCCGATGATCTGGCCGGTGGGCGCGTCCTCCGAGACAAGGAACAGCGCGGCGGGGGCGACCTTTTCGGGCGCGAAGGCTTGGAATGCGGCGTCGGGGAGCAGGCCCTGCGTCATCCGTGTGCCCGCCGTGGGCGCGAGCGTGTTGACGCGGATGCCGTTCTTCGCGACCTCGATCGCCAGCGTCTTCGCCAACCCGACGACACCGAGCTTCGCCGCCGCGTAGTTCGCCTGGCCGAAATTGCCGAACAGCCCGCTCGACGAGGCCGTCATCAGGATGCGGCCATAGTTCTGCGCGTGCATCGTCTCCCAAACCGCCTTGGTCGCGTTGGCGGAGCCGAGCAGGTGAACGCGGACTACAAACTCGAAGTCCGCAGGCTCCATCTTGGCGAAGCTCTTGTCGCGCAACACGCCCGTTGTTGATGAGGATGTGGACGCCGCCCCAACGCTCGACCGCGCGTGCGACCATTTCCTGCATCTGAGCGTAATCGGACACGTCGCCGGCGTTGGCGACTGCCTCGCCGCCAGCCGCCGCGATCTCCGCGACGACCGCGTCCGCCTGGCCCAGATCGTTGACCACCACTTTGGCCCCGCGTCGCGCAAGATCGAGCGCATAGGCGCGGCCGAGGCCACCGCCCGCGCCGGTGACGATCGCGACGCGGCCGTCGAAGCGGATGGGATGGGACATGAAAAGGGGCGCTCCCGCGTGGCAAGGAGCGCCCCTTTATCGCCGTTCGCCGCGCGGGCAAACGGGGTCGGTCAACCTAGCGGCGACGGCGTGAATGCATGCGCGCGCCGGCAGCGTTGGACCGCTCGCGGCAATGGTCTGTCATGCTCGCGCTGCACATCGGGTAGTTGCCGTCCGACTGCGCCATCTGGGTCTGACCCATCGAGCCGCCCGCCATCGCACCATTCGACATCGAACCATTCGTCATCGAGCCGTTCGACATGGATCCGTTCGACATCGAACCGCCGATCGCACCATTCGACATCGATCCACCGGTCGACCCGTTCGACATCGGCGCGCTGCCTGAGCTGTCGGGGGCGGTAGTCTGATCGGTGGCGGTGGTGCCGGTCGGCGCGGCGCTGGTCGACGGGTCGGTCGCGGGCGCGGTGGTCGGCGACGAGCTTTGGCCCGATGGCGCGGTAGTCTGCGCCAGCGCGGGGGCGGCGATCACGGCGGCGGCCGCAAGCAGGATGAGCTTCATGGGAAATCTCCGTTACTGTCAGCGCATTTGCATGCGATGCGCGTCCGGGGAACGCACGACCCGCGGCTTGGGTCCTTCGTTTCGCAACCGGTTCGCGCCGGTTGGTCGCGCAGTTCAGTTGTCGGTGGCGTCAAGCGCGTATCCCGCCGAGCGGACGGTACGGATCACATCGGGCAGCTCGCGCTCGCCATTGATCGCCTTGCGGAGGCGACGGATATGGACGTCGACCGTCCGAATCTCGATCTCGCTGCCATGTCCCCACACCGCGTCAAGTAACCGTTCGCGCGAGAACACCCGGCCGGGGTTCTCCAGGAAATGCCGGAGCAGGCGGAACTCGGTCGGTCCCAGCGCCACCGGCTCGCCCGCGCGGCGGACCCGGTGGCTGCCGGTGTCCATCTCAATATCGGCATAGGCCAACTGCCCGCCGACCAGCGCGGGGCGAACCCGTCGCAGCACGGCCGCGACGCGCGCGACCAGTTCGCGCGGGGAGAACGGCTTGGTGACGTAATCGTCCGCGCCCGTTTCCAGCCCGCGTACCCGGTCCTCTTCCTCGCCGCGCGCGGTCAGCATGATGATAGGCACGTTGGCGGTGGCGGGCATACGGCGCAGGCGGCGGCACACTTCCAGCCCCGACAGGCCCTCCACCATCCAGTCGAGCAGGACGATGTCCGGCGGCGTCTCCCGCGCGAGCAGCAATGCTTCCTCGCCATCCGGGGTCTGCGCGACCGCGAAATCCTCGCGTTCAAAATGGAATCGAAGCAACTCGGCGAGCGCGGCGTCGTCCTCGACCAATAACATGCGCGCCTGGGTCACGCGTCAGCCTCCAGCAGCATGAGCACCTGGGTCATGCGTCAGCTTCCGGCAGCATAAGCGCCAGCGCCATGCGTCAACCTAACGCCGCCGCGCCGCGCTCGCGTTCGGCCATCTGCGTGCCGGTCGCGGCGAAATACACCATCTCGGCGACGTTGGTGGCGTGGTCGCCGATCCGCTCCAAGTTCTTGGCGACGAACAGCAAGTGCGCGACCTGGCCGATCGTCGACGGGTTTTCGACCATGTGCGTCACCAGCACGCGAAAGATGCTGTCGTAGAAATCGTCGAGCGCCCGGTCGCGCGCGCTGACCTCCTGCGCCGCCGCCGCGTCGCGCGCGGCGAAGGCGTCCAGCGCGTCGCGCACCATCTCGCCCGCCATCCGCCCCATCGCGGGCAGCGTTGAAAGCGGCTCGATCCGGGAGTCGCTCTCGAGCAGCGGCACGCGCTTGGCGATGTTCTTGGCGTAGTCGGCGATGCGTTCGATCACGGCGGCGATCTTGAGCGCGGCGATCGCCTCGCGCAGGTCCGCCTCGTCCGGGGTGCGGCCGGCGATGATCTGCACGACGGTGCGCTCGACCTCGGCGGCCATCGCGTCGACGCGCACGTCGTCGGCGCGGATCGCGGTCGCCAGCTGCGCGTCGCCGCGTTGCAGCGCGGTCATGGCGCGATCGACCGCCTGCTCGGCCAGACCACCCATCTGGGCGATCAGTCCGCGCAGTTCGCGCAAGTCCTGGTTGAAGGGAGTAACCGTGCCGTTCCGGCCGAACATTCCGTGATCCTCGAACTTCCTAGTGCTATGGTGCGTCGCCGTTGCCGTTTTGTGACATGGCCGGCAACAGCACGGTGACGGTGGTGCCCGCGCCGGGGACGCTGGCGATGTCCAGCCGCCCGCGATGGCGTTCGACAATGTGTTTGACGATCGCGAGGCCCAGCCCGGTGCCGCCCGCCTGACGGCTGCGCCCCGCGTCGACGCGGAAAAACCGTTCGGTCAGGCGGGGAAGGTGCTCGGGCGCGACGCCTTCGCCCTGGTCCGCGACCGCGAGCCGCCACCATCCGGGCGCTTGCGGCGCGAGCGACACCGTCACCGGCGTCCCCGCGCGACCATATTTCAGCGCGTTGGTGAGCAGGTTGTGGAGTAGCTGCGACAATTGCGGTGGGTCGCCGGGCGTCGCCGCGCCCGAGTCCTGCACGTCGAGGACGATGTCGTCACCGCGCGCACCCGCCGCGACGCGCACCTCATCCGAGACCGAGCGCGCGAGTTGGCGCAAGTCGACCGCCATGTCGGGCGCGCGATATTTGGTCGCCTCGATCCGCGACAGCGAGATCAGGTCTTCGACCAGCCGCTCCATCCGCCGCGCCTCGCGGTCGATTACGCCCAGAAAGCGTTGCTGCAAGGCAGCGTCGGACGCCCCCGGTTCGCGCAGCGTCTCCACATAGCCCAGGATCGCAGCCAGCGGCGTGCGTAACTCATGGCTGGCGTTGGCGACGAAGTCCACGCGCGCTCGTTCCGCCGCGTGCGTGGCGGTCTGGTCAAGCAGCTGCACCACGCGTCGGCCATCGGGGATGCGACCGATCCGCATCTGCCAGCGCCCGCCACGCCCGCCCAGTCCGACCAGCTCCACCGGTGGGCCGTCGGGTGCGTCGGCGCGCAATCGTTCGGCGGCGGCGGGATGGCGGATCGCGACGCGCACGTCCTCGCCGACGATGTGATCGCCCAGCAACGCCAGCGCGGGCGCGTTGGCGCTCGCCACCGCGCCGTCCGCAATGACCAGCACCGGCTCCACCATCGCGTCGAGCACGTCGGCCAATGCCGCGCCCGTGTCCTCGGGCATCGGCAGCAAGGGTGGCAGCGCGCGGCGCGCGAACAGGCGGGGGAACAGGGCCATCGGTCCGCGTCCTAACGCGCCGCGTCCCGGTTCGGAACGCTCCCGCGAATGCTTGCGGCAGCTTTACCGATGTGAAACACCGCCGGCCGTATTAAGAGGGCATGATGGCGGACAAACCCGAACAGGACAGCGGCGCGCCCGCGACGCCCGTCCCCACCCGGCGCGCGCTGATGCTCGGCGCGGCGGGGGCTGCCTCGGTGCTGTCGATCCGCCCCGCGCTGGCGCAAACCCAGGCGTCGGTGATGCTGTGCCAGATTCCCGTGCCCGACCATGCGCGCGCGGGCAGCTACATCGCCGGCGACGGCACCACCGTCCCGGCCGGGACGGCGGGCGCGTTCGCGCCGCCGGGACGCGCGTTCACGGGCGAGGAGGTCAAGCAGGCGCTGGCGAACGGCGCGCCGTTGCCCGGCGTCGACTATCAGCGCAGCCAGGCGTATATGAACTACATCCGCCGGCTGCAGCGGGGGACGCAGGGTTTCACTTGCTTCGCATCGTTGCAGATGCCGCGCGGCTGAACGCGTGCGCGCGCCGGTCTTCCGCGCCGCCCCCGCCGAGCTGCTGCTGGTCGAACCGCTCGACGTGTTGACGGCGGTGTATCATCGCGCGTCGGGGCAGACGCACCTGCTCGCCGAACCCGCGCCGGAGATCATGGCGGCGCTGGCGGGCGGGCCGCTGACCAGGGACACGCTGCTCGCCGATTTGCGCGAGCGATATTCAATGTCCGACCCCGACGAGGACGCGTTGGCGGCTCGGCTGGAAGAGCTGGTCGCGGCGGGGCTGGTCGAGACGCTGTGAGGCACGCGTTCGCGGTCTTGGTCGGGCCGGTGGGCTTTCGCGTCGGCTCCGACTGGCGCGCGCCGATCGCGGCGCTGGAGCGGTTGTACGCGGGCTATCCGGGAGTCGATGTCGCCGACTACACCGTCCGGCTGGAGGCGGCGCGACCCTGGCGGCGGTGGGTGCGCCCGGCGGTGACGCTGGCGGGAGACTTCTGGCTGCCCGAGGCCGCGCCGCTGCCGCTGGCGCAGGCGCTGCTCGCCGCCGAGATGGGAATGAACCTGCAGCTCGCGTTGGGTTGCCGCCGCTATCTGCTGCTCCACGCGGGCGTGGTCGAGCGCGACGGCCGCGCGCTGGTGATGACGGGGGAGTCGGGGTCGGGCAAGTCGACGCTGGCCGCGCTCCTGTCGGCGCGCGGATGGCGGCTGCTTGCGGACGAGTTCGCGCTGGTGGAGCCCGCGACCGGGCTGATCCACCCGTTCCCGCGCCCGGTCAGCCTGAAGAACGAGTCGGTCGCGCTGCTCGGCGGCATGGTGCCCGACAGCCGCTTCGGCCCGATGCTGCGGGGCACGCCCAAAGGCGACATTCGCCACCTGATCCCCGACGCCGACGCGATTGCGCGGATGGACGAGGCGGCCACGCCCGCGCTGCTGCTGTTCCCCCGCCACGGCTTCGCGCCCGCCGAGCGCGAGGTGCCGACAAGCGAGGCGTTCGTGCGGCTGACGGGGGCGTCGACCAACTACCACGCGCTCGGCGAGGCGGGGTTTCGTGCGCTGGCCCGGCTGGTCCGCGAGGTGCCCGCGCGGGCGATCGACTATCCCGACACGGCGACCGCGCTGGCGCAGGTGGAGACGTTGTGGGGCTAGACGCGCGCCTGCTCACTCGCGCGCTTGCCGACCCGTCGAGTGTGCTGGCGCTCGACGCGGACAGCTGGACCGCGCTCCTGACGATGGCGCGTGCGGAGCAGCTGCTCGCGTCGCTGGCGTGGCGGGTCGACGGACTCGCGATGCCTGTCCGGGTGCAGGCGATCCTCAACGATGCGCGCGCGGCGGCCGAGAGCGGGCGGGTCGCGGCGCTATGGGAGGCGGAGATGGCGCGGCGCGCGCTCGCCGAGTTTGATGCGCCGGTGCTGCTGCTCAAGGGCACCGCCTTCGTCGCCGCCGGGCTGGCGGCGGGGCAGGGGCGGATGATCGGCGACCTCGACCTGTTGGTTTCACGTGAAACATTGGCGGCGGCGGAGGCGTCGTTGTTGCGCGCCGGGTGGGAGTGGGTAAAGGAGGACGCGTATGACGACGGCTATTACCGCCGCTGGATGCACGAACTGCCGCCACTGATCCACCGGACGCGCGACCGGATGGTCGACGTCCACCACACTATCCTGCCGCCGACCGCGCGACCGAAGCCGCTGATCGACGTTATGATCGCGGACGCGAAGTTACTGGTCAACGGACTGGCGGTGCTCGCACCCGAGCATATGGTGATCCACGCGGCCGCGCATTTGTTCGCCGACGGCGATCTGTCGGGTGGCTTGCGCAACTTATGGGACATCGATCGGCTATGCCGCGAGTTCGCGGAAGAACGACCGGACTTCTACCTGAGTCTTGTCGAGGAGGCCTGGAAGCACAAACTCGGGTCGCAAGTCATGCGTGCATTGCGCCTCGCTCACCGGCTGTTCGGAACGCCGGTCGCCACCTACCAGCAGCCGCTACGGTTGACGGTCGATCCAGCATGGTCGGACCGCTTGTATGTCCATCGCTTGCTGGCGCGCGACGGATGGGGGCGAGCGACGCGGCCCGCGACGCGGTTCGCGTTTTACGTCCGCTCGCACTGGCAGCGAATGCCGCCCGGGCTCCTAGCGCGCCATCTGTGGACCAAATGGCGCAACGGTGGCAGATTGTGATCGCGAGGGGAGAATGACGATGCGGGTCAAGGGGCTGGTGCTGGGCGGCGCGGTGGTGTTGGCGGCATGTTCGATGGGGCGCGATGTGCCTGCGGCGACGGCGGCGATCGACCGCTTCCACGCGGCGCTGAACGCCGGCCGATTCGCGCCGACGTGGGAAGGCGCGGCCCCCGAGTTGAAATCCGCCTCCGCCGAACCCGCCTTCCTCCGCTTGCTCGACGCGGTCCACCGCAAGCTCGGCGCGTTCAAATCGGGCAAGGCGTCCGGTTTCAACGAGAATGTTTCGCCCGAGGGCACCTTCGTCACGATCGGCTATGCGAGCGCCTATGAGCGCGGGCAGGCGATAGAGCAGTTCGTATATCGGATGAACGACGGCAAGCCGACGCTCGCGGGCTATCACGTCACGTCGGACGCGCTGATCCTGAACTGAGCCGTCGCCGCAGCGCGGTCGCGAGGAGCAGCACGACGGCGATCGCGAGCGTGTCCGCGATCCAGTCGCGGATGTCGCAATCGCGACCGAGCGCGGGGATCGACTGGCACACCTCGATCAGCGCGCCGAGAAAGGACAATCGCTCGCCGATGCGGAGCAGCGGCGCGCGCGGGAACGCGACCGTCGCCAGCCCCGTCATCGTCGCAAAGGCGAGCATGTGCTGAAACTTGTCGCCGAACCGGTCGATCGGCGTCACCGGCGGCCGGGGGAGAAGCGCCATCGTCACCGCGAGCGCGAGCGCGGCCCAGAACAGCAGCAGGAACGCGGCACGGCGGGTCATGCGGCAAGCCTTGCCAGCGCGGGAAGGAGCTGGTCGAAATGGTCGATCACCGCGTCCGCGCCCAGCGCTGTGATCGGCTGTGCCAAGAAGCCGAAGCTGACCGCCACCGCCGGCAGTCCGGCGTTGTGCGCGCCTTCGATGTCGTAGATCGTGTCGCCCACGAACGCGGCCCGACCACCTCCGCAGCGGCGCACCATTTCGAGGATCGGCTCGGGCGCGGGCTTGCGCTCCGCCATCGTGTCGCCGCCGATCACCGCCGCGAACCGGCCCAGCAGGCCGAGTTGCCCCAACACCTCGCGCGCGAGTCGCTCGGACTTGTTGGTCATCACCCCCAGCGCGACGCCGCGCGCCGCCAGCGCGTCGACCGCCTCGATCGCGCCGGGGAAGGGGCGGGTATGAACGGCGATGTTCGCCTCGTAATGTTCGAGCAGCACCCGCTGCAGCTCGTCGAGCTCGGCCTCCGTGCATCCGCCCTTCGCGCGCACGCCCAGGGCGAGCATATGGCGTGCGCCGCCGCCGATCATCGGGCGGATCGCCGCCACGCTCAGCGCCGCGCGGCCCGCGCTCGCCAGCGCGTGGTTCACCGCCGCCGCCAGATCGCCGCTGGTATCGAGCAGCGTGCCGTCGAGGTCGAAACCCACGACATCGAAGGGGAAGTCGGCCATGCTGCACCGCGTCATTGGGGAACGGGCTGGCGAAAGCAAGCCGCGCGTGGCAGTCGCGTGTGCCATGCCCAGCCCCGCTCCCCGCCCGCTCGCCGCCATCATCCTCGCCGCCGGCAAGGGCACGCGGATGAAGTCGGACCTCCACAAGGTGCTCCATCCGATCGCGGGGCGACCGATGCTGTTCCATCTGCTCGAGAGCATCGACGCGCTCGCGCCCGAACGGGTGGTCGTGGTGGTGGGCGACAAGCGCGACCAGCTCGAACGCGCGCTGGCGGGGCGCGCGGTGGCGTTCGCGGTCCAGGAGCCGCAGCTGGGCACCGCGCATGCCGTGCTGCAGGCGCGCGAGGCGCTGGCGGGATGGGACGGTGACGTGCTGATCCTGTCGGGCGACGTGCCGTTCATCCGCCCGGAGACGATGCGGCGGATGATCGCGGCGCTCCATGCCGACGCCGCGCCGGTCGCGGTGGTGCTCGGCTTTCGGCCGCCGGACGCCGCCGCTTATGGCCGCATCGTCGCCGACCCGGCGGGGGTCGTCACCAGGATGGTCGAACACAAGGACGCGAGCGAGGAGGAGCGGCGCGTCGGCTTGTGCAACTCCAACCTGTTCGCGATCCGCGCGGGCGATCTGTGGCCGCTGCTCGACCGGGTCGGCAACGACAACGCGCAGGGGGAGTATTACCTGCCCGACATCGTCACCGTCGCGACCGCGGACGGGCGAACCTCGCGCGTGATCGAGGGCGAGGCTGGAGAGGCGATCGGCCCCAATTCGCGCGCTGATTTCGCCTTGGCGGAGGCGGAGTGGCAGGCGCGGCGGCGCGTGACTGCGATGGCGGACGGCGCAACGCTGGTGGCACCTGAAACGGTGTGGTTCGCGCACGACACGGTGCTGGGGCGCGACGTGACTGTGGAGCAGAACGTCGTGTTCGGCCCCGGCGTCCACGTCGCTGATGGCGCGGTGATCCACGCCTTTTCGCACTTGGAGGGCGCGCGGGTCGGCGAGGGCTGTTCGGTCGGCCCCTATGCGCGACTGCGCCCCGGCACCGTGCTGGAGCGCGGCGCGAAGGTCGGCAACTTCGTCGAGGTGAAGCAGGCGACGCTGGACGAGGGCGCAAAGGCGAGCCACCTGACATATCTCGGCGACGCGCAGGTAGGCGCGGGCGCGAATATCGGCGCGGGGACGATCACCTGCAATTACGATGGCTTCTTCAAGTATCGCACCAGCATCGGCGCGGGCGCGTTCATCGGCAGCAACTCGGCGCTGGTCGCTCCGGTGACGATCGGCGACGGCGCGATCGTCGGAGCGGGCAGCGTCGTGACGGCGGATGTGGAGCCGGATGCGCTCGCGCTGGTCCGCCCGCCGCAAGTGGCCAAGCAGGGCTGGGCGACGCGCTTTCGCGAGCGGATGCGGGCGCACAAAGCTGGACGATGATATCGCCGGATGATATCAGGCGCGGATGGCGACTCGTGTCCTGGTCTCGTTGGGTGAAGAACGCACAGCGCGCCTGGATTCTTTGGCGGGGCTGCGCGGCGCGTCACGGTCGGCGTTGGTCCGGGAAGCTGTTGACAAATTTATCGAAGCTGATTCGTTGGCCGTCGAGCGCGAAAGCAAGCTCGCCGCGCTTCGCGCGGGTTTTGGCGCATGGAAAGACCGCACCGACATTGGTGATGCGGTCGAGTGGCAACGCCGTGAGCGCGCCGGTTGGACGCGCCCATGGGACGATGACTACGACGAAGTCAGGGCGGAGTTTCCGGACCTTTTTTCCCCTGAGGAGGATCGCGAGCGGCATTACTGGCTAGACTTGAAGGAGCGCCGCCGCCGCGAACAGGGCGAGTGAGCGTCGCTTCTTTCGACAGCAACATACTTATCGACTCGTTGAACGCCAACGTCGCTGCGCAAGCCGAATTGGAGAGCATCGACGAGCGCTGGATCAGCCGTCTGACCTGGATCGAAGTCATGTCCAAGGTGGACGGCGCTACCTTAGCTGCGACCACGGCGTTATTATCAGGGTTTTACATCGACGAGGTCTCGATCCCGATCGCGGAACGCGCGGCCGTGCTTCGCAATTTGCGTCACTCGCTCAAATTACCCGACGCGGTTATTCTCGCGTCGGCGCAGGTGAACGGTCGAGTGCTCGTGACCCGCAACACCAGAGATTTCCGACCCGGCGTGCGCGGCATTCGAATCCCTCCGTACAGCTTATAGAAGGCAATAGAACTTTATGTGTGGCATCGTAGGGATCATCGGTACCGACGACGTCGCCGAACGGCTGCTGGACGGGCTCCGGCGGCTCGAATATCGCGGCTACGACTCCGCCGGAATCGCGACCGACCATGACGGCGCGATCGAACGCAGGCGCGCATCGGGCAAGCTGATCAACCTGGCCAAGGAACTTGCCGCGCACCCGCTACCCGGACATGTCGGCATCGCGCACACCCGCTGGGCGACGCATGGTGGCCCCACCACCAACAACGCGCACCCGCACGCGACCGATGAGGTCGCGGTGGTGCATAACGGCATCATCGAGAACTTCCGCCCGCTGCGCGACGAGCTGATCGCAAGAGGCCGTGTCTTCACCAGCGAGACCGATACGGAGGTCGTCGCGCACCTCGTCAGCGAGAGGGTGGAGGCCGGCATCGCCCCCGCCGATGCGGTGCGCGAGGTGCTGCCCCGGCTGCACGGCGCGTTCGCGCTCGCCATTCTGTTCCGGTCGCACCCCGACCTGTTGATCGGCGCGCGGCTCGGCTCGCCGTTGGTGGTGGGTCATGGCGATGGGGAGACGTATCTCGGCTCCGACGCGCTCGCGCTTGCTCCGTTGACGCAGCGGATCGCGTATCTGGAGGAGGGCGATTGGGTGGTCTGCACCCGCGACGGCGCGCAGGTGTTCGACCGGGCGAACGAGCCGGTCGAGCGCGCGATCACCATCTCCGGAGTCACCGGCGAACTGATCTCGAAGGGCAATCACCGCCATTACATGCTCAAGGAAATCTACGAGCAGCCGATCGTGGTGGCGCAGACGTTGCGCTCGTATCTGCAGCGGATGGAGGAGCGGGTCACGCTGCCGATCCCCGATTATAACCTGTCGGCGATCAAGCGCGTCACCATCGTCGCCTGCGGGACCAGCTATTACGCGGGCATGGTCGCGAAATACTGGTTCGAGCAGTTCGCGCGCGTTCCCGTCGACTTGGACGTGGCGAGCGAGTTCCGGTATCGCGAGCCGGTGATGGAGGGCGGCGGGCTGGCGCTGTTCATCAGCCAGTCGGGCGAGACCGCTGACACGCTTGCCGCGCTCCGCCACGCGCGTGCGGAGGGGCAGACGATCGCGGTGGTGGTCAACGTGCCGACCTCGACGATGGCGCGCGAGGCGGACCTGCTGCTGCCGACGCATGCCGGGCCGGAGATCGGCGTCGCCTCGACCAAGGCGTTCACCTGCCAGCTGGCGGTGCTCGCCGCGCTGGCGGCCAATCTCGCGCGCGCCAAGGGGCGGCTGTCGCCGGCGGAGGAGCGCCAGCTGGTCAGGCACCTCGCCGAGGCACCCGCCGCGCTTAACGGCGCTTTGGCGTATGACGAGGCGATCCAGGCAATGGCGGGGACGATCGCGGGCGCGCGCGACGTGCTGTATTTGGGGCGTGGCACCGACTATCCGCTGGCGCTGGAGGGCGCGCTCAAGCTCAAGGAGATCAGCTACATCCACGCCGAGGGCTATGCGGCGGGCGAGATGAAGCACGGGCCGATCGCGCTGATCGACGAGAACGTGCCCGTGATCGTCATCGCGCCGTCCGGCCCGCTGTTCGACAAGACGATCAGCAACATGGCCGAGGTGCAGGCGCGCGGTGGCAAGGTGGTGCTGATCAGCGACTATGATGGCATCCGCGCGGCGGGCGAGGGGTGCGTGGCGACGATCACCATGCCCAAGGTCCACCCGCTGATCGCGCCGCTGGTCTATGCGGTGCCGGTGCAGTTGCTCGCCTATCACGTCGCGGTCGCCAAGGGGACGGATGTGGACCAGCCACGCAACCTGGCCAAATCGGTGACGGTGGAGTGAGCCTTGCGTCCGCTCGCGCGTTGGTGTAGGAATCCAAAGAAGACCTCCGCCGGACATCAAGGACCTCCGGCCTGTGACAGGCCCGGCGGGAAACTTCTCCGGTCGGGTTGGTCGAGTTCAAGGATCGACGACGTGCTTGCCCCAAGGCTCTAGGAGGTCGTCGACCCAGGCGCGGTCGATCGGCTGGCCTTCCTCGACGAGGTCGATCTTGTGGTCGGCGCGGTCGAACAGCGCGACGCAGAGCTGGTCGGGGTCAAGCCGAGAGCGGTAAGCGATTCCGTCCAGATCGGTGGTGGCGTGGATCCCGGCCGATATGGCCTGTGTCCTCGCGTATGCGCCGGGGAAGGTCTTGCCGTCGTGGTCGGCGGCGATCTCGGCGACCGTGACGCCCTCCCAGCTCAGACCCTTCCCGTGCACGTCGGCGAGGCGGAGGGGCTCGGTGGTGCGGAAGCGGGCGAATCGCCGCTTCTCGACCTCGCTCCAGACGACTGTCTTCTGGTCTGGCCGTCGCAGAAGCGTCTCGGCGAACGGTCCGTCCTGCGTCAGGCCGACGTAGAGCACGCCGTACTTGCTCGTGGGGTCGTCGTAGCGCCAGGTCGCGTCGCGCTTGCCGTAGAAGCGCGCGCCGTTGCCGGCGGCGTGGACGCGGTGGAGCGTCTCGCCGGCGGCCACGTCGGTGGTCGGTCGACCACGCTTGGCCACGGCTCAGACCTCCAGGGTGGAGGCGAAGCGGATCAGGCGCTCGATGGTTTTCGCCCCGCCCTTGACCATGTCGGTCGGCCGCTCGTCGCCGAGCCCCTCGTCGCCCTCGACCATGAACTGCAGCAGCGCCCAGGGCTTCGTGGTCGGCGTCGCGGCGAGCACGGCGGCCATGCCGGGGACGATGGCCGCCCCGTCGAACTGGAACGCCGGATATAAGGGGCGGCCGTTGTCGTCGACTGCGAGCAGGCGACGGCTGGAGACCGCCTTGTGGACGGCCTGCGCGGACTTGTAGGCGAGCAACTCGCGCACCTGTTCGGTCGTGAGCGCGCCGCCGGCGCGCTCGACGAGGTCGCGCTTGAATTCTGCGGTTCGAGCGAGGCGCTCGGCGGTGCCGAGTTCGTCAGGGTCGATCGCGGGCGCGTTGCGCAGAATGCCGATCAGCATCTGCACGAAGCCCGCCGTGCTGGCCACGTCCATCACGCGCGTGGCCGGGGCGGACCGGGCCCAGTGGTCGGTGCCGTTCCGGATGCGGCGATGGATCACCTCCACCATTTCCGCGGTCGCAGCCTGTGCCGACATGCTGATGCTCCTAGTTGGTGTAGGATGATGTAGCGCGAACCCAATCCAGTTTCAACCGATTGCCTCGTATTCGCTGGCGGGCGGGCCGACAGTTCGGCCGGTGGTTCAGGCCGCGATGCCTGCGGGCACGTCCCGCTGCCAGTAGCCGCGTGCGGTGAAGCGCGACCAGTGCGGCCGACCGGCGGACCCGGTCAGGATCTCCTTGAACTCGCGCGCCTCGTCGCGCGTCAGCACGAGCGTGATCAGCGGCACGTCCGGCCGCTTGGCGAGCACGACCAGGATCAGGTCGTGGTCCGGCACGACGTAGGCGAAGTCGCTCCCTTGCCATTCCTGGCCAGCGAGGGCGTAGTGGAGGCCTTGCGCCAGCGAGTGCGGCATGCTGAGGCGGGTCGGCCGGTCGAGCGTCTGCTGGTGCGAGGTGATCACGTCGAGCGTGGATCCGCTGCGGGCACCGCTCACGTCGACGTCGATGTCGATGTCGTCCAGGTACATGCAGCCGAAGGTGATTGGTGGCGCGGAGCGGTGCCGTGCGGTCGCGTTGTCGTTGGTTGCCTTGCGCATGTCGCTGCTCCGTCGCGTTCGCGGCGGCCTTTTCCTCCAGGCCACCCTTGTTCGACGGCACCGCTTTGAACGGTGAGGCGTTTGGTCCTATGTCATGGGCGTGAACATCGGACAGGCAGCCAAGGCCAGCGGGCTCTCGGAGCGGATGATCCGCTACTTCGAGAAGCAGGGCCTCATTCCCGCGCCGACGCGCAGCGGCGGTGGCTATCGTTTCTATTCCGACGACGACGTGAAGCGCATGCGCACGATCGCGCTGGCGCAGGACGTCGGCTTCCCGACGACGGTGATCGCGCAGCTCGTCGCCATGATGGACCAGGCCAAGGCGGAACGGGCGAATCCGGGTGCTGAGGCGGAGGCCATGGCCGAGCTTGACCGGAAGACCGAGGCTCTTTTCGAGCTGCGCGGCAGGATAGGCGCGATGGTGGACGGTTCCAGGTCGCGGCTGCTCGACGAGGAGCCGGACATCGACCGGGGACCGCCGCTGCCGGCACGGGTGGCCGAACGGCCACGCGGAATCGCGATCGTCACGGTGCGCCGTTGCGAGTCGCCGCGCCCTGATCGGACCGTTCCTGCGGCTGAGCACGAGCGCGAGCGCGAGCGGGACTTGACGCCGGCCGGTTGAATCCTAGCTCGGAACCTTGACAGGTTGTCAGGGTTATGCGGTCAGACCATGATGCTCTTCGAGGCGATATCCATGCGCGAGCCACCATCGTGGTCGCGTTCGGCGGCGTTTGCGCGCGGCTGAGCGCCCGTCGGGTCCGGTGGCGAACCGGACCTTAACGTCATTTCGGCGATGGACGAGTCGCGCGTGATCCGCGCGCCCATCGCGATTCGTGAGGTGTCATCAGCATGGCGAAGAGGGTTCGCACGCAGACGGCCGCGGTCATGGCCACCCGCGAGAAGCAGGGTCGGGGCCAGGGCGACGGTCGGGACTACAAGCCTTGGCTCTACGTCCACGACGTGCCGTCCAAGGGGCGGTCGAGCCGCGTCGCGGTCGGCGGGCGCGTGGTCCACACGCTCTCCGACTGGGAGACTGCGGCGCTTCGCGATTTCCAGTGGGACCCGACGGTTCTCGACGTGAAGGAGCAGTTCCCGCTGAGGCTGGAGGACACGCTCCGCATCGCGGCAGAGATGAAGGTGCGCCATCCCGCGGACGGCAGGCCGCGCGAGCCCGTCCGGCTCACGACCGACTTCCTGGTCAAGTATCGGGTCGGCGGCCGGGTGGAGTGGGTCGCCTACACCGTCAAGGAGAAGGCGTCCTTCGACGTCGAGGCGGCGACGACCCGGGGTCAGAAGGTGTCCACCCGCCGCGTCCGTCAGAAGTTTGAGATCGAGCGCCGCTACTGGCTGGAGCGTGACGTGCGCTGGGAGAAGCTGACCGACGACGAGCTGTCCAAGGTCAGGAAGGTCAACATCGAGTGGATTATGGGAGTGGATCCCGCCCGCGACCGTCTCGTCGGCCACTGGCGGCGCGCCATGGCCGTCGTGCACGCGGCGGTCGCGACCGGTGGCTGCCGGACGAGATGGACGAGATCGCCCGCGCGCTCGACGCCGATGGCGTGCTCGCGCGCCGCGACTTCCCGACGGCGGTGCGCCTGCTCTGCGCCAAGCGCGCCATGGTGTTCGACATGGACCGCCAGTTCACGCTGTCCAGGCCGGTGTCCGACTTCGTCGTCGCGGTCGAGGCCGCTGAGCGGGAGGCGGCATGATGCTGATCCAGCGAGACGTGATCCGCTACGGCGACGATGCGGGCACCGCCGAGGATTTCCGGGTCGTTTGGGTGCACGCCGGCGAGGTGGTGCTCTTCGACCTGAAGGCGCCCGACACCCGGCTGACCCGTCGTTCCCGTGACGAGGTCTTGGCGGATCTGGAGGATGGCAGGGCGGGGATCCTGCCGGAGCACGGCTACGACAAGCACCCGAACCCGGCCCGGTTGACCAAGGCGCAGAAGGATCGCCGCGACAAGCTGATGGGGTTGATCGGCCCGCTGCTCGACCGGGCGCCCGACATCTTCGACGACCGGGTGCGCGGCAAGGCGATCGCCGACATCGAGCGCAAGCAGCTCGCGACCACCGACAAGGACGAGAAGAAGGCGTTCGCCTCCGCGAAGACCCTGCACCAGGCATTCGACCGGTTCTGGCGACATGGCATGTCCGCGGCCGCCATTGTCCCGGCCTTCGACAAGTGCGGCAAGGGGAAGCGCAAGCCCGGCGAGGCGAAGCGGGGCGCTCCGGTCACCGAGGGGATGAAGGTGGGCGTGAACGTGACCAAGGCCGTCGAGAAGATGTTCGAGACCGGGTTGGGGCGCTACTACAGCTCCAAGCGCATTGCGCGGCGCAAGCTGACCCTCAAGGCCGCCTACGACATGACGGTCGGCGACTTCTTCCTGGACACCGTCGTCGACCCTCTGACCGGCAAGGTGGAGCATCCGCCCAGGGCGGAGTGGGCGGAACGGGCTACCCGACGTTCCGCCAGTTCCGCTACTGGTACGACCGTCGCGACGACCTGCTCGGCATCCGGCGCAAGCGCGAGGGCGGGTCGAAATACGACAAGGACATGCGCGGCATCGTCGGCACGGCGGTCGCCGGGCTCATGGGCGTCGGCAGCCGGTTCGAGATCGACTCCACCCCGCTCGACATCGGCTGCGTGTCGGAGATCGACCGCACCGTGCCGGTGAAGCGTCCGACCTTCTACCAGGTCACCGACGTGCTCTCGAAGCTCGTCTGCGGGATCTACGTCGGTTTCGAGAACGCGTCCTGGCTGGCCGCGGGCCTGGCGGTCCGGAACGTCGTCCAGGACAAGGTCGAGTTCTGCAGGCGCTACGGCGTAATCATCACGCCCGACGAGTGGCCGGTCGAGGGCGTGTTGCCCGCGCGCTTCATGTGTGATCGCGGCGAGTGGGAGGGCTACGACGCGACCTCGTTCGTCGAGAAGTCGACGGTGACGGTCGAGGTCGCCGCGCCTTTCCGCGGCGACCAGAAGGGGTCGACCGAGAAGAAGTTCGACCAGTTCCACCAGCTGCTCAGGACGCAGCTGGACGGGATGATCGAGAAGAAGCAGCGCGAGCGCGGCGACCGCGACTACCGTCGCGACGCCATCCTGACGCTGCCCGAGGTGACGGCCTGCGTCATCCACGTCGCGCTGTTCCTGAACAACGCGAACAAGCTGGAGGACTATCCGCGCACCCGCGAGATGGTCGCCGAGCGCGTCCGCGCGGTGCCGATCGGGCTGTGGAACTGGTGCCGGGAGCGCGGCATGGACGAGCTGTCCCGTGCGTCCGTGCCCCAGATCGAGTTCGCCATGCTCCCGGTCGGCAAGGCGACGGTCCACAAGTTCGGCTACGAATTCCGCGGTCTCTACTACAAGCCGAAGGGCGCGGGCCAGATGAAGGTGTTCGACAGGGCGCGCCAGGACGGCGTGTCCAAGGTCGACGTGTCCTACGACCTGCTCTGGACCAGCCGCATCTGGCTGCACGACACGACGGATGCCGCGAAGCACGTCGTGCTGCAGCTGACCGACCGGTCTATCGCCCATGCGGGCATCTCCTTCGAGGACTGGGCCGCGCTCAGGCGCGACGATCGCGTCGACACCGCCAGTCGCCGCGAGGCGCGCCATGCCGGCCTGAAGAAGGCGACCGACCCCATGCGGGCGATCAACGACGCGGCCAGGAAGGAACGGCCCGAGCCGTTGTCCGCCGGACAGTCGCAGGGCACCAAGGCCGACGGTCACGATGCCCGCAGTCGCGAGCGCGCCGGTCGGGAGCGGTCGTACAGGCCCGCGAAGGACGTTGCGCCCTTGACGGAGGCCGTCGCGGAACCCGCGCGCAAGCCGGCCACGACCCCCAGGGAGGATCGCGACACCGATTTCATGAACGGCTGAAGGGCCAGACCGAGGAGATATCCCCATGTCCACCGATTACGAAAGCAACGCATACATCGACGCCTTGCCGCGGCCCTTGTCGCGGCCCGAGTGGGTGGCGTTTCTGAACTCCGTCCCCGAGCCCGTCGGGGACGAGCGGACCCTTCCGCACGCGGACCGCTACCTTTGCGCGCTGCGCGTGCTGCGGTTCTTCCGGGCGGGCGCGCGTCAGGCCCGGTTCGCGCGCGGGTTCGACGCCACCCTGCGCGAGGGGTATCTCGGTCGGGTCGGCGGCACGCGTGCGCACGAGGCGCGTCTGGACGCGGTCGCCTCGGCCCGCGAGGCTGGTGGCCTGCTCGAGCCCGGCGCGCCCGTCGTCGTCAGGAACGCGATGAGCTCGTCGCTCATCGGGGTGCCCGGCATGGGCAAGACGGCCACCCTCGACCGCGTCACGTCCCGGTACCCGCAGGTGGTCCGCCACGAGGACGGCGAGACGCAGCTGGTGTGGCTGAAGCTGCAGTGCCCGGCGCTGGGGTCGATCAAGCAGCTCTGCCGGGATTTCTTCAAGGGCGTCGACGGCCTTCTCGGCGCCAAGACATACGAGACGCTGTATTCCGCCAGGCACCTGACCGATGACGATCTGATGGACGGGATGGTGGCCGTGGCGAACATGCATTCGCTGGGCTGCCTGATGATCGACGAGATCCAGCACCTCGGGAAGGCGGGCGACGAGGAGCACGTCATCATGACCTTCCTGACGACGCTGATCAACAAGATTGGCGTGCCGGTCATCTTCGTGGGCACGATGTCCTGCTTCGACAGCTTCTCGAAGACCGGGCGCATGGGCAGGCGGGCCATCGGCCCTGCCTCGGCGGTGTGGTCCGCCTATCCGGAGACCGACGGCCAGTGGCGGCGCTTCGTCGAGGAGCTTTGGGAGTACCAGTGGACGGCCGAGCGGACCCCGCCGACGCCCGAGCTGCTGGCCGCGCTGCACGACCGCAGCCAGGGCATCGTCGACGTCGTCACCAAGCTGTGGTTCGCCATCCAGGTCACGGCCATGGACGACAGCGAGGGCCCGGCCGGCGACAAGCTCGAGTCCATCACGGTCGACCTGATCAACGAGGTCGCCTACCGCCACCTGAAGCCGATGGCCGAGCTGCTCGCCGCCATCAGGAGCGGCGATCCGGACGAGATCGCGAAGTTCGACGACATGGCCGATCGCAACGAGGCGTTCTTCCAGACGCTGCGCGACCGCGACAACGACCGCCTGAACGAGGCGCTCAAGTCGGACGAGGACAAGGCCTCCATCCGCACCGGTCCCGCCTATGTCGGCCAGTGCGCTTCCATGATCCGCGAGAACCTCGAGTGGCGCAGGTTCGACATGGGGAAGATCACCGAGGTCATGCGCCGCACGTCGGAGATCGAAGGCGCCCCGGCGTCCGCCAACCTGATCGCGTATTGCGCCACGCTGGAGCGCGTCGTGGCGGAGGCGGAGCCGGTCAGGACGGGACGGACCGCCCGTCCGACCAAGGCGGAGATCGAGGCGACCTTCAAGCCCGGCGACCAGCGGCGCGAGGACGACGATGGCCTGGCGGCGGTCGCCTGACGGGCCATGCGGCGGTTGGTGCCGGTCCTGCGCGAGGAGGAGCTCCTCTACGGCGCGATCGCGCGGGGCCGCCGCTACCTGCAGGCGCCGGAGGCGGGGCCGTTCATGCGCGAGCTCCGCGGACGCCGCTGTGCGGTGGCGTCGGTCGACCTGCCGGGCCAGCTCGACGCGCTCGTCCGCGATCTGCCCGAGGGCGGCCGCCAGGCTGCCGTCGACGACCTGATCGACCGTGCGACGATGCTGCCCTTCCATGTCGCGTTCATGCCCGAGGAGGTCAGGGCCGAGGCTCGCGCCACCATGCGGGGAGACGTGGCGGGACTGCACGCCAGGCTCGGTCTGTCGGCGTTCAGGGTGAGGGCGCCCGAGCGGCTTCGTTTCTGCCCGACATGCCTTGACGGCATGGAGCGCGAGCGTACCGACCTGTGGTGGCGTCGCGACCACCAGCTGCCTGGCGTGCCCGTCTGCCCCGTTCACGGGACCGTGCTGCGCCTGAGCGACGTCGCGCCCGGTGACGCGAACCGCCACTCCTTCGTGGCCGCGACCAGGGCCGTGTGCCGCGCCGATGCGCCTGCCGCGATCGAAGGTGCGGCCGCCGACGACCTGGCCCGCCTGGCGGACCTGGCGCGATGCGCGGCCGCTCTGCTGGTTTCGCCTCCGCCGGCGCGAGGCTACGACGAGATCATGGCCGGCTACCGCTCGCGTCTGGCGGACGCCGGTCTCATGCGATCGAGGCGCAAGGTCGACCACGCCGCGCTGCACGCCGCCTTCCGCGAGCGCTGGGGTGGAGTGACGGAGCTGATCCCAAGCATGGCGCTGGTCGACGATCCCGAGCGCTCCTGGCTGTCGGCGCTGGTCCGCAACGGACGTCGGGCGGCTCACCCGCTCCAGCACCTCATGCTGACGGCGATGCTGGACGGGATGGCCGGGGCGGAGAGGGACGAACCGTTCGGCCCCGGCCCCTGGCCGTGCAGGAACCCCGTGGCCGCCCATCATGGCCGCGACGTGATCGGGGATGTCGAACTCCGGCGCGACCGCGGCGTCGTGTACGGCGACTTCGCCTGCTCGTGCGGCTACTTCTACTCGCGCTCGCGCTCGCGCTCGGCCGATGGCGTGATCGGCGAACCGAGATACCGCCGGTTCGGGCCCCTGCTGGTGCCGGCGTTGAAGGCTGCGCTGGCTTGCGGCGATGGCCTGCGCGCGACGGCCCGCGCCCTTGGCCTGGATCCCGCGACGTTGATGCGCGAGGCGGCGATGGCGGGCGTCGCCGTGCCTTGGACGACCGGAGCTTCGGGCGCCGTTCCCGTGACGCGCGCGCGTGTCGATGAGGCGGCGCGGCCCGCGCGCCGCAAGCGGCAGCGCCGGCGTCTTCGCAACTGGTTCGCGATTGACGCGCGGCTGGCGAAGTCGGCCCGTGCGGCCGCCGCCGCGATCGCGGCGGAGACGCCGCCGTCGCGGATCACCTTCGCGGAGATGGAGCGGCGCGTGGCGCAGCGGGACTGGATCCAGAAGCGGCGCGCCAAGCTGCCGCGTACGGTGGAGGCGATGGAGATGATGGTGGAGACGACGGACGCGTTCCGCGGGCGCAGGCTGGCCTGGTGCGTGGCGCAGGCGGACGAGGCGGGCGACCTCCGGCCTTGCGAGATCCTGCGCGTCGCCGGCCTGCCGATGGCGTGGCTGCCGGCCGTGCGCGATGCCATCGCCAAGGCCATGCTGCCGCGGCGGGTCGCCGCGTGACGCCGTTGCGCCGCGACGAGACGCTCTACTCGGCCGCCGCCCGGCTGTCCCGCTATGTCGGCGCGAAGGGGAGGATGGCCTTGCAGCTCGCCTTCTTCGGCGAGGACGGGGCGGTGTTCGACGAGATGCCGACGGGTCTGGCGAGGATCGTCGACTCCGGCGCGTTCCCTCGCATCGCGTTGGAAGACGCCGTGCGCGAGTGGACGCTGTTCCCCTATTACTCGCACTATGCCGAGCCTCGCCGAAGGCGGGAGACGGAGGCGGTCATGGCGGGCGACGGCGGCTGGCCGCACAAGGAGCTTGGCAGCTGGACGTGGGCGGCGCCTCCGCCCAACCTGCTGCGCTTCTGCCCGGAGTGCCAGGTGGATATGCTGGACGCCCATGGGGAGGTGTGGTGGCGTCGAACGCACCAGCTGCCCTCTACCCTGGTCTGCGCCAGGCACGGCGTGATGCTGCGCGCCTCCACGGTCGACCGCGCGAAGCGCCGGCGCGCTTATGTCGCGGCATCGCCCGAGACTTGTCCGGCCGATGCGCCCAGCGTCGCCGAGGAGGCCGACCCGCGCGTGCTGAACGACCTGCTACGTTTGGCTGGCGAAGGCGACGTGCTGCTGAACGACCGGGACGACATCCACCCCGACGAGCGCCGGGAGAGCTACCTTGAAGGGCTGGCCGCTCTCGACCAGCTGAACAGGCTGGGCGAGGCGAAGCTGCCCGGGATCGCCGAGGCGATGAGGAGGTATTGGGGCACGACGCTCGATCACTGGCCTACGCTGCGGCGCGGGGATGCGGTCGAGCAGGGCTGGCTGCACCGCCTGCTGGTCGGCGAGCACGGCAGCCCACCACTCCACCATATGCTGCTGGAAGGCTGGCTGGCCGCCGTAGCTCCGGGGCGCTGATCCGGGTCTGGCCGGAGTTTTGTATTGGCGCGGCGGAGTGGTCGATAGCGACCCGGATGGTTCCGCGCCGCCGATCAGCCACGGGTGACGGAAGTTATTGTTGGGATAGGCTACCGACCGTTAACCATGCGCACGGAGTGGGCCGACGGAGAAGTTCTTTGTATGGCTACAGTTGGGCCGCGCGAGGAGACACTGGCATGGCGAAGCGGGTGGTGATCACGGGGGCGTCGAGCGGCATCGGCGCGGCGACGGCTGTGATGTTCGCGGCGCGAGGCGCGCGGCTTGTGCTGGCGGCGCGGGGCGAGGAGGGGCTGGCCGATGTGGTCGGACGCTGCGCGCGGGCGGGCGGCGAGGCGATTGCGGTGCCGACCGACGTCACCGACGCGGACGCGGTGGAGGCGCTGGCGGCGCGCGCGCGCGAACATCTCGGCGGGATCGACCTGTGGTTCAGCGATGTCGGTATCGGCGCGCTGGGCAAGTTCCACGACGTGCTAATGGCGGCGCATCGCCAAATCATCGAGGCGAACCTGCTCGGCCACATGAACGACGCGCATGCCGTGCTGCCGATCTTCATCGAGCAGCGGCACGGCATCTTCGTCAACATGATCTCCGCCGGCGGTTTCATGGCGACGCCGTTCGCGGCGGCGTACAGCGCGAGCAAGTTCGGCCTGCGCGGGTTCAGCCAGGCGTTGCGGGCCGAGCTGTCGCTCTACCCGCGCATTCACATCTGCGACGTGTAGCCGACCTTCGTCGATACGCCGGGGGTGGAGCATGCGGCGAATTACGTCGGCAAGCGGTTCTCGGTGCCGCCCGGCGTGCTCGACCCGCGCACCGTGGCAAAGGCGGTGGTACGGCTGGCGGACCACCCGCGCAACACGGTCGCGGTGGGCGCGCCCGCGCTGGCGTTGGAGCTGGGGCAGTTCCTCACGCCCAACCTGGGCGCGACGGTGCTCCATTGGCTGCTCGGCGGCTATTTCGCGCGGGCCGAAAAGGCACCGAAAACCGACGGCACGCTGTTCGAGCCGTGGGAGAGGTCGAGCGGCATCGACGGCGGGTTCCGGCGTCCCGACCAGCGACGCAAGGCGGCGTTGGCGGCGGGAAGCGTGGGGCTGGTAGGGCTGGCGGTGGCGGGGGCGGTGGCAATGCGGCGACGGAGGTGAACGCCCCCTGGCGCTTACGTCCAGTACAACACCCTTGCTTCCGGCAGTTCCGTTGCGATCCGCGCCTCGAACCATGTCCGCAACTCGCGCATCGTATCCGCGTCGTACACCATCTTGGTCGCGCCGAACTTGGTGCGCTTTTCGGTCCGGCCCTCCGCGCCCATGTCGAGCGCGGAGCCGGGATACCAGCTTTCCAGCACCGCCTTGCTTCCCGGCGTGTAGCGGTGCGTGATCAGCTCCACCGTCAGGTCCACGTTGCGGAGATCGTTCAGCAGCGCGCCCGCGTCCGCGATCAGCTGGCCATACGCTTCGCGCCAGCCGTCCGCCGCGATGATCGGCGCGACCGTAAGCCCGAGCTTGTAGCCCGCCTCGCCCATCCGCCGCAGCGCGCGCAGCCGATCGGCGACGCGGCTGGTGCCGCCCTCGAACCGCGCGAAGGCGGGCGGGTTGACGCTGGCCCGCATCCGCACCCGCCCGCCATGATCGAGTCCGAGCAGCGGCTCCACCGAGTCGAACTTGCTCGTGAAGCGTAGCTGAGCGTCCGCGTCCCACTCGCCCAAATACGATACCAGCGCCGACAGCGAGCCGGTCAGATGCTCGAGCGCGAGCGGGTCGGTGTAGCAGGACGCTTCGTATGTCGTCCCTTCGTGCGCGCGCTTGCGCGACCGCGACGTAACTTTGCCTAGACCGAGATGGCGTGGCAGCTCGTCGAGGATTTCGGGCAGGTTCGCATAGACACGTGTAACCGGCGGGCCCTTGAGCGACCCGGCGAGATAGCAATAGCCGCAATGCGCGGGGCACCCCTCCGCCAGGTCGACGCGCCAGTCGGCGCTGGGCGCGATCGGTTGCAGCTTTCGCTTGGACGGCGACGCGACGACGATCGCCAGCGTCGCCTTGGCCTCGGCATAGGCGCGGCGCGGGTCGTCGGGCATGTCGAGCTTGACCCGGTCGCTGGGCAGCTCCTCGATCGCGACGCCGAGTGCGGCCATTCGTTCAGCCATTGCGCGGCTATGCTCCCAGCCGAGCGCGGACGGAGTGATCACGACGCGGCGCGGCTTCCACAATCGTGACATCGGCGCGAGGGGAGCGGCGGTGGCCATCATGGAGACTGAACGGGTCGGATGGCGCGCGAGTTGCGTTGCGACGACGACCCGACATGGCTGTAGACCCATGATAATTGATCGAAATTTAAGAAGACGAGGTGCGGGTCCCGGCCGGCCACGTCGTCGTATCGGTGAAGAGTCGGGTGGAACGGCGGGATGCGGGCGGGGGTCAACATCCAAGTGAGCGGACGGGGGTCCGCCGCCGCCGGTCTAATGCAGGGAGATAGGGTCGGGGTTTGATGGCGACGGTATTACAGCGGAGCGCGACAGCGCCGGGATGGGACGGCGCGGCGGCGGAGCCGCGGTGGAGCGTACTGGTGCCGTTTTTCAACGAGCGCGACTTCCTTCCCGCGACACTCGCCAGCCTTGCCGCGCAGGACCGGCCCGTCCGCGTGATCCTGATCGACAACGCTTCCACCGACGGCAGCGCTGCGGTTGCGCAGGCGACGGCGGAAACGTTGGGCATGGATTACCTGCTCGTCACCGAGCGGCGCGCGGGCAAGGTCAACGCGCTCGCCGCCGGGCTGCGCTGGGTGGTGACGCCGTTCGTGGCGACCTGCGACGCGGACACCTGGTATCCCGCCGACTATCTAACGCAGGCCGAAGCGGTGTTGCGCGAAGGGCACGCGGTCGCGGGAGCTTGCTTCGTCGCGGACCGCGCCGACCCCGAAGAGCGCGCGCGAGCGGGGCAGAGGATATGCGCGACCGCCCAATTGCTGCGCGGGCAATGCCATTCCGGCGGCGCAGGGCAGGCGTTCCGTACCGCGACGTTACGCGCGGCGGGCGGTTTCGACGCCGCGCGCTGGGGCTGGGTGCTGGAAGACCATGAAATCGTCCATCGCGTCCTGAAACACGGGACGATGGGCTATGCGGCTGAACTGTGGTGCGCTCCGTCGCTGCGCCCGCGCGACCGCGCGTCGATCCGCTGGACGCTGACCGAACGGCTGATCTATGCCGCCAGCGCGCCGGTGGCGGGCGACTGGTTCTTCTACCGGTTCCTTGGACCCCGCCTCGCCGCGCGCAAGCTGACCAGCGATCGCATTCGCGAGCGCGGGTATCAGGAACCCGAAAGGCCCGTGGGTGCGCCGGCTTATTCTATGTGCTGACGATTATGCGCTTTCGCCGGCGGTAAGCCGGACGATCGCCCGGCTGGCGATCGCGGGCAAGCTCAACGCCACCGGCTGTATGACCGCCATGCCGAATTGGCCGGAGGACGCGCGGGCGTTGCGCGACCTGCCCGAGTGGGTGGAGGTGGGGCTGCACCTGACGTTGACGCTGGAGGTGCCGCTGACGTCGATGACGGTCGCGCGTGGGGGACAGCTGCCCGGCATCGACGCGCTGCGGCGGCTGACGCACTCGCGGAGCGTGAACCTCGGCGAGATCGCGGCGGAGGTGCGCGCGCAGTTCGACCAGTTCACGTCGGTGATGGGCCGCGCGCCCGCGTTCGTCGACGCGCATCAGCACGCGCATGCGCTGCCCGGCATTCGCGAGGTAGTGCTGGCGGAGACGACGCGCCTGGCTCCGGCGGCGTGGGTGCGTAGCTGCGTCGACGCGCCGCTCGCGATCCTGGCGCGGCCCTATCGCGGCAAGGCGCTGGCGAGTGCGCTCGGCTCGCGCGGGCTGGCGGCGGCGGCGGGGGAGCGCGGGCTTACGAGCAATCATGGCTTCGCGGGGCATTATGGGTTTGCGGGCGATTACGCGGCCGTGTTTTCACATTTCCTGCGCCGTCCGGGGCGCGCGCATTTGGTAATGTGCCACCCCGGCGAGGGCGCACGCCCAGGCGACGCGATCGCGGCGGCGCGTCGACACGAAGCGGCGGCGCTGTCGGCGCTCCCGATTTCGGACCTCGCGGCGCAAGCCGGGCTGGCGTTTCCGCGCTGACCCCCGCAGGATGTCGGCATGGCCGAGAGCGGGCTGAAAGCCGTCTTCCTGCAAAACCGCGCGGCGTTGCTCCGGCTGCTCGTCGCGCGCCTCGGCGCGGACGAGGCGGAGGACGCGCTGCAGGATATGTGGTTCCGCATCGACTGCCTCGCGGGCGCGCCGGTCGCGCAGCCGGCGGCGTTCTTGTTCCGTGTCGCGGCCAACCTCGCCACCGATCGCCGCATTGCCGCGCGCCGCCGCGTCGGACGCGAGGGCGCGTGGCTGGAGGTGCAGCCCGCCGCCGACGAACAGCCCGATGCTGAGCGCGCGCTGATCGCGCGCGATGGCTTGCGTGCGATCGAACGGGTGATCGCGGACATGCCCGAGCGGATGCGCGACGCGCTGAGGATGTTCCGCTTCGAGGAGCGCCCGCAACGCGAGATCGCGGCCGAGTTGGGCATCACCGTCAGTGGGGTCGAGAAGCTGCTCCGCCGCGCCTACGCCCAAATCACGGCGGCGAGTGCGGATGGTGCGTTGCCGCATCGTCTACAGGGCGAAGGAGCGGAAACGCGTGATCGCCGATAGTGCCGACCCTGCCGTAACCGCGATCGACTGGCATTTGCGCCAGCGCGAGATGAGCGCTGACGACTGGCTCTCGTTCGTGAACTGGCTGGAGGCCAGCCCGGCCAACGCGCGCGCTTATGACATGGTCGCGGCGGACGACCGTGCGCTGGCCGCGTTGCGTGGCGCGGTGACGCCGCGTCCCGTACTTGCTCCTCCCGCGGTGTACCGCTGTTTTGCGACGCGCAAGCGGTTCGCGTTGACGGGCGGTGCAATGGCGGCGGGCGTCGCCGTCATGCTCGCGCTGCCGACGCTGCACGGGCAAGCGGCGGACCCATATTCGGTGGCGACACGCGCGGGCGAGCATCGCACGGTGACGCTGTCAGACGCAACGGCGGTCGAGATGAGCGGCGCGACGCGGCTGGTGCTCGACCGGCGCGACACGCGGGTCGCGCGGCTGGAGGCGGGGGAGGCGGTGTTCCACGTTCGCCACGACGGCGCGCACCCGTTTACGCTGAGCGCGGGCGGGCGGACGATCCAGGACATTGGTACGGTGTTCGACGTGGCGTTGACGTCCGCGCGCGTCGACGTCGCGGTCGCGGAAGGGTCGGTGGCGTTCGAGCCGGGCGCGGGGGCGGTACTGCTCCACGCGGGCGAGGCGGTGTCCGCCAGGGGCGACACGACCGCGCGGTCGCTGGTGCCCGCCGACACGGTCGGCGGCTGGCGCAGCGGACGGCTGAGCTATTCCGGCGCGCCGCTGACAAGCGTCGCGGCCGCGCTGGAGCGTCGCTATGGGACGCCGGTCGCGCTGGCGGGAGACTTGCCGGACAGGACCTTTACCGGCACGATCCGGCTGAGTGGATCGGCGACACGCGATATTCCGCATCTCGCGGCGCTCCTGGGGGCCGATGCGCGACGCGAAGGCGTGCGCTGGATCTTGCGCGCGCGCTAGGCGCGTCGGACTGGCGCTGCTCGCGGCGATTTGCTGGTCCGCGGCCGCGAACGCGCAAGATGTACCGGTCGCGATCCCGGCGACCAGCCTCGACCAGGCGCTGACGCTGCTCGCGAGCCAGACGGGCACCGACGTGATCAGCACCGAACCTAGTCTGCGCCAGGTCCGGGTCCGCGCGGTGTCGGGGCATTTGTCCGCCCGGCGCGCGCTCGATCGGCTGTTGGACGGCAGCGGCTTTCGCGCAGTGAGGGTCGACGCGCGCAGCTTCCGAATCGTACGCGCGCCCGTGCCCGCGCCCGTCCGCGTGGCCGCTCCGCGTGTCTCCACACCGCGGTCGCCAGCCCCCGCCGCGCGCCCGCGCGGGGGCGAGGTGGTCGTCACCGCCAGCAAGCAGCGCGTGCCGCTGCTCCGCTATCCCGGCGCCCTGACGGTGATCGCTGGCCGCCGCTGGCCGTTGAGCATGCCCGACGCCGACGAGACCGATCTCGCGCGCGCCACGCCGGTGCTGCAAAACACCGATCTCGGACCCGGCCGCAACAAGATTTTCGTGCGCGGCATCGCCGATTCGAGCTTCAACGGCGCGACCCAATCGACCGCCAGCGTGTTCCTGGACGACGTGCAGGTCGGCTATTCGGAGCAGGACCCCGACCTGAAGCTGTACGACATCCAGGAGGTGCAGGTCCTGGAGGGACCACAGGGCACGCTCTACGGCTCCGGCGCGATCGGCGGGATCATCCGTATCGTCCCCAACCCGGTCGACCTGACGCGGGCGCATGGCGGGATCGCGGTCGGCGGGTCGGCGACGCAAGACGGTGCGCCGGGACTCGACGCGAGCGGGATGCTGAACCTGCCGATCCACGCGGAACGGTTGGGCATCCGCGCGGTCGGCTATCGCTCGCGCGAAGGCGGCTACATCGACGATCGCCGGCGCGGGCTGGCGGACGTGAACCGCGTCGATACCGTCGGCGGCCGGCTGGCCGCGCGCTGGGCACCGGGCGGAGGGTGGCATGTCGACGCGACCGGCGTGTTTCAGCGGATCGCGGCCCGCGACGCGATCTACGCGCAGGCCCGCGTCGGCCGCCTCGCGCGACGCTCGGCGCTGGCGCAACCGTTCAGCAGCGAGGTGGGACTTGGCGGCGTAACGGTCGGCAAGGAATGGGCGAGCGGGTTGCGGTTGTCATCCGTGACCGGCGGCGCGACCTATCTCAGCAGCGACTTGTTCGACGCGACCCCCGCGCAGGGGCCGGACGCGCCCCCGACCGCGTACCAGGTGCGCGGGTCCAAGCTGTTGCTCAATCACGAGACGCGGCTGTCCCGGTCGCTCTCCAGCGGCACATCCTGGGTGGTCGGCGTATCGCTCCTGCGCGACCGCGACGCACAGTCCCGCTCGCTCGGTCCGGTCGGCAGCGAGGCGGACATCATCGGCGTCACCAACGTGACGCGCACTGCGTCGCTGTTCGGGGAAGGCACGGTGGCCGTATCGCCGCGTTTCTCGGTAACGGCGGGCGGGCGCGTCACGATCGCGCGCACCGATGGCGAGCCGTCGTTTTCGCCACGCGGCGGCTATGTTCACGGACGCTCGACGCGACGGTTCGACCCCACGGTGGCGGTCGACTGGCGGCTGACGCCGACGCTCGCCGCCTATGCGCGGGTGCAATCGGGGTTCCGCACCGGCGGGCTGGCGGTGGCGCGCGCGGTGGGGCGCGTAGCCGATTTCAGCCCCGACTCGATCCACGTCGGCGAAATGGGCGTGCGGCGCTTGCACACGGGCGAGCTCGGTCTGTCCTACACCGCCGGCGTAAGCATCGCGCGCTGGCGCGACATCCAGGCCGACCTCGTCAACCGGCGCGGGCTGCCCTATACGACCAACTTGGGCAACGCGCGGATACTGGCGGTCGAGGGCACGGCGGACTGGACGCCGATCCGCGGGCTGCACGCGGGGGGATCGTTCCTGTTCACCGCCAACCGCATCGACGGCGCGCTGGCGATGCTGTCCAGCCCCGCGCACCGCCGCCTGCCCGAGACGCCGCCGCTCGCGGCGACGGTCGACACGTCCTACCAATGGCGGGTCGGGGACGACGACATGCTGAGCGTCGGCGGGTCGGCGACGCGGATCGGGCGATCGGTGCTGGGCGCGGGCGACCTGCTCGACATCAGCCAGGGGCGGTACACCACGCTGAGCGCGCGCGCGGGCTGGCATCGTGGGCGGATCGAGTGGTCGCTGTCGGCGGAGAACCTCGGCAACACGCATGTCAACGTGTTCGCGATGGGCAACCCCTTCGCGATCGGCGCGCGCGACCTGACCACGCCGTTGCGTCCGCGCACGGTCCGGCTCGGCACCGCGCTGGCGTGGTAGCGCCCTTCGACAACCGCGACGCGAACGGGTAGGGAACATGGATGGCCAGCGCCCCGACCGACGAACCGCCGATCGGCATCCTCGACGCGCCCTTCGATACCGCGTTGTCGGACCGGTATCTGGTTTACGCGCTGTCGACGATCACCGCGCGCTCGCTGCCCGATGTTCGCGATGGGCTGAAGCCGGTGCATCGCCGGCTGCTCTGGGCGATGCGGTTGCTGAAGCTCGATCCCGCCTCGGGCTACAAAAAGTGCGCGCGCGTGGTCGGCGACGTGATCGGCAAATATCATCCGCACGGCGACCAGTCGGTGTACGACGCGATGGTCCGCCTCGCGCAGGACTTCGCGCTCCGCTATCCGCTGGTCGACGGGCAAGGCAATTTCGGCAACATCGACGGCGATAACGCCGCCGCCTACCGTTATACCGAAGCCCGGCTGACGCAGGTCGCGATCGACCTGATGGAGGGCCTCGACGAGGACGCGGTCGAGTATCGCGCGACCTACAACGGCGAGGAGCAGGAACCCGAGCTGTTCCCAGGCCTCTTCCCCAACCTGCTTGCCAACGGCGCGAGCGGGATTGCGGTGGGGATGGCGACCAGCATCCCGCCGCACAACGCCGCCGAGCTGCTCGACGCCGCGATCGCGCTGGTCGACGACCCCGCGAGCGATCCGCTGGCGTTCGTGCGTGGACCGGACTTCCCGACCGGCGGGCTGGTCGTGGACGCTCCTGCTGCGATCCGCGAGGCGTATGCGACCGGCCGCGGCTCGTTCCGCGTCCGCGCGCGCTGGACGATCGAGTGCGAGAAGGGCGGCGCGTGGCGGGTGGTCGTCGACCAGATCCCGTACGGTGTCCAGAAGGGCAAGCTGATCGAGCAGATCGCGACGCTGGTGAACGACCGCAAGCTGCCGATCCTCGCCGACGTCAACGACGAGTCGGACGCCGAGATCCGTGTGGTCCTCGAACCGCGCAGCCGCACCGTCGACCCGCAAGTGTTGATGGACGGGTTGTTCCGGCTGTCCGACCTCGAAATCCGCGTGCCGCTCAACCTCAACGTGCTCGACGCGCGCCGGACGCCGCGCGTGATGAGCCTGCACGAGGCGCTGTCGGCCTGGGTCGAGCATCAGTTTGTGGTGCTGCGTCGCCGGACCGAGCACCGGCTGACCAAGATCGCGGACCGGCTGGAGCTGGTCGGCGGCTACATCGTCGCGTTTCTCAATCTCGATCGTGTGATCGCGATCATCCGCGGCGAGGACGAGCCCAAGCCGGTGATGATCGCCGAGTTCGCGCTGACCGACCGGCAGGCGGAGGCGATCCTCAACATGCGGCTGCGCTCGCTGCGTCGGCTGGAGGAGATGGAACTGCGCAAGGAGCAGGCCAAGCTGGAAAAGGAGCAGGCGGAGCTCGCCAGACTGCTTGGCGACGACAAGCTCCAGTCGCGGCGGCTGAAGCGCGACATGGGCAAGCTGCGCGATCGTTATGGGCCGGACACCGCGCTCGGCAAACGCCGCACGCTGGTGGAGGAGGCCGCGCCGACGCGCGACATCCCGCTCGAGGCGATGATCGAGCGCGAGCCGGTGACGGTAATCCTGTCGCAACGCGGCTGGATCCGGGCGATGCGCGGGCATAACGACTTGTCCGCCCCGGAGACGCTCAAGTTCAAGGAAGGCGACGGCCCCGCTTTTGCCTTCCATGCGCACACCACCGACAAGCTGCTACTCGCCGCCGCCAACGGGCGCTTCTACACGCTGGGCGCGGACAAGCTGCCGGGCGGGCGCGGGTTCGGGGAACCGGTGCGGCTGATGCTCGACCTCGATGGCGGCGTCGGCGTGGTCGCGCTTTCGCGCGCGGAATCGGGGAGCAAGCTGTTGGTCGCCGCCGATGACGGGCGCGGCTTCGTGGTGCCCGTCGCCGACGTGATCGCGGAGACGCGCAAGGGCAAGACGGTGCTGACGCCGCGCCCGGGCGCGCAGCTCAAGATCGTGCGCCCGCTCCCCCCGGCGGCGGACTATGTCGCGGTGATCGGCGACAATCGCCGGATGCTGGTGTTCCCGTTGCGCGAACTACCCGAACTCGCGCGGGGGCAGGGGGTGCATCTGCAACGCTATGGCGATGGCGGTCTGGCGGACGCGATAGGGTTCGTGTTCGCGGCCGGACTCAGCTGGACGATGCGGGGCGACACCGCGCGTACGCGAACGGAGACGGACCTTGCACCGTGGCGCGCGGCGCGCGGCGCGGCGGGGCGGATGCCGCCTAACGGCTTCCCGCGCGACAACCGTTTTTGAGACTGTCGGGTTAAACTCGATCAATAATTAGACGCAAATTAACGATCCCGGCGATACTTCGATCTCCGATGAGTTTCGCCCCGCCTTGTCGCCCGGCTGCCGCCCCGCGGATCGTTTCGCCGGTCCCGCCGGAGCTTACCGGCGGGGAAGCGGCGCTGGACCTGCTGCCGATCCCGGCGGTGCTGCTCGAGCTTGAGGAGGGGCGGTTCCGCTTCGAGGCGTTCAACCGCGCATTTCGGCTGGCGGGCATGGGCGTCCGCCCGGAACGGTCGCTGCTGATCGACCGGCTGGGCGCGCGGATCGCGGCGTTCGTGGCGCGGGAAGATGCGCGCGAAAGCTGGACGTGGCAGGTCGGCGACAGCGTCGACACGCGCTTTTATGGCGTGACGCTGGCGCGCATTTTCTGTCGCGGCGTCGGGCGCTGCCTTGTGACGCTGCTCGACCAGACGGCCGAGCAGCGCGCGGCGCACAGCCTTCGGCGTGAGATGACCACCGACAGCCTGACCGGGCTGCCCAATCGTGCGGGCTTTCTCGACACGATGGAGACCGCGATGGCGGGCGCGCGAGAGCGCCGCGCGATCTTGATGATCGATCTCGACCGGTTCGGGCGGGTCAACACTTGCCTGGGCAGCATGGCGGGCGACGAGCTGTTGATCACGATGGCGAGCCGACTGCGCGGTGCGCTGCGCGCCAGCGACTCGCTGGCGCGAACGGGGGGTGACGAGTTCGGCGTGCTGTTGTCGATCGAGGAAGGCCCGAGCGACGCGGAGCATGTCGCCAAGCGCATCCGCGGCGCGCTCGCCGCGCCGTTCCGCTTGTCCGATTTCGAGATCCGCGTGTCATGCTCGATCGGCATCGCACTGGGCGCGGACACGACCGGCGACGCGGAGGACCTGATCCGCCACGCGCAATTCGCGGTCAAGCGGTCCAAGGCGTCGGGCCGCGCCGAGTTCTACCAGACGCAGGCGTTCGACGCGCTGCGTGAACGGTTCGCGATGGAGACCGTGCTGCGGCGCGCGATCGAGAACGACGCGCTGCGGCTCGACTATCAGCCGATCTGCGATCTGGGCACCGGCCGCATCATCGCGTTCGAAGCGCTGGCGCGGTGGACGGACGAGGCGGGCATCGCGCATTGCCCCGCCGATTTCATCCCGGTGGCGGAGGAATCGGGGCTGATCGTGCCGCTCGGCCGCTGGGCGCTGCGCGAGGCGACGCGGACGCTCGCGGCATGGGACGCGCGGGTCGCGGGCAATTGCGGGGTCGACATGGCGATCAACGTGTCCGCGATCCAGCTGCAACGCGATTCGATCGCGCCCGCGCTCCAGGCGGCGCTCGACGCGGTCGGGCTGGCGGGATCGCGCATCAAGCTGGAGATCACCGAAAGCGCGCTGATCGCGGACCCGGACCGGATCGCGCGCACGACGGAGGCGCTAAAGGCGCTGGGCGCGACGCTGGCGATGGACGATTTCGGCACCGGCTATTCGAGCCTTGCCTACCTTCAGAAGCTACCGATCGACATCCTCAAGATCGACCGCAGCTTCGTGACCGGAATGCTCGCCGACCGCGACAAGCTGGCGATCGTGCGCGCGGTGTTGAGCCTCGCGCAGGCGCTGGGAATGCGGACGGTGGCGGAAGGGATCGAAACGCCCGAATGCGCGCAGACCTTAGCGGCGCTCGGCTGCAGTTATGGCCAGGGCTATCATTTCGCCCGTCCGCTAGGGGCGGAGGACGCGTTCGCGATGCTGGTCGAGCGCAACGTGCTGGCCACCTCCTCGTCCGCGAGCGCGTCGACCCGCGGCTGATCGGGAAAGCGTTCGGCGATCCAGCGCGCTTCCACGCGCTTCAGCGCGGCGGCGACCTCCGGTCCCCGGCTGAGCCCGCGCGCGACCAGCGCGCCGCCGGTGAGCGGCAAGGGCGGAATCGGCCAGTCGAGCAGCGCACGCGCCTCGGCCGGCTCGCCCGCCAATAGCAGCCGGTCGATCGCCTGCTCGCGGCCGTTCCGGTACGCATCCTCGCGGGGCGAGCCGGCGCGATCGGTCGCGGCCGCGACGAGCCGCTGACGCTGCGTTTTGGACAGCTTCAATCGCGCGGCGACGTCATCGGCGATGCCCGGGTCGCGCGGCAATAGCGCGGCGAGGCGGCGGATCGGGTCGGCCGCGATCCCGGCGCTTGCTTCGATCGCGGCCAGGGCGGCGAGCGCGGCGGCGTCGGTGATGTCCGGCAGCACCGGCGCGAACACGCCACGCGCGAGCATCAGCGTCGCAACCCGCACCGCGCTTCGCGCGACCAGCAGCTTGAGCAGTTCGGCCGCGATCCGCTCGCGCGACAGCGCCATCAGGTCGTTGGCGCGCGCGACGCACGCCTCCAGCCCCGCCGCATCGATGGCCTCGCCGAAACGCGCGTGGAAGCGGAAGAAGCGCAGGATGCGAAGGTGGTCCTCGGCGATGCGCTGAAGCGGGTCGCCGATGAAGCGGACCCGCGCTGCGCGAAGATCGCGTAGCCCGTCGAAATAGTCGCTGATCGCGTTCGTGATCGGTTCCGCATACAGCGCGTTGATCGTGAAGTCGCGCCGCGCGGCGTCCGCGCGCCAATCGTCGGTAAAGGCGACCGTCGCGTGGCGCCCGTCGGTGGCGAGGTCGCGGCGCAGCGTCGTAACCTCGACCGGGCCGGACGCAAGCACCGCCGTAACGGTGCCGTGCGCGAGGCCGGTCGGCACCGCCTTGATGCCCGCCGCCTTTAGCAGCCGCAGCACCTCGCCCGGCTCGTGCGTCGTCGCGAGGTCGAGATCGTCGGCGGCGATACCGAGCAGCGCGTCGCGCACCGCGCCGCCGACATAGCGCACCCGGTCCGCGCTCAGCGTCGCGACCAGCGCGTCGAGTCCCTCGCGTCCGTGCCAGGGCGAGTCTTTCAGCTCCATTCGAGCTGCCGCGACAGGTTGACGAGCATCGCCGCCGTTGCGCCCCAGATGCGCCGGTCATGCCATTTGATCTCGTAATAGCGCCGTTGCTGGCCGCGCCAATCGCGCGTCGCGGGCCGGTGATTGGCGGTGTCGAGCAGGAACGCCAGCGGCACCTCGAACACGCTCGCCACCTCCGCCTCGCTCGGGCGGAGCGGCAGGTCGGGGGGGATCACGCCGATCACGGGGGTGACTTCATAGGCTGTAACAGTGCGGTAGCGGTCGGCGGTGCCCACCACATCCACGACCCCGCGCGGGATCGCGACCTCCTCCTCCGCCTCGCGCAGCGCGGCCGCGACCGCGTCCTCGCCTGCGTCAATGCGTCCGCCCGGGAACGCGATCTGACCGGCGTGGCGACGCAGCCCGCTCGCGCGCTCGGTCAGGATGACGCCCGGCTCGGCGCGGTCGGTGACGGCGACCAGCACCGCCGCGGGCGTGACTTCGGCGAGCAGCGCTAGGTCGGCATGATCGCCCGCCAGCAAATCCGTCCGGCCTTCCCCTCGCGCCAGCGCCGCCGCCAGCCGCTCGCGAAGGGTCACTCGCGCGGATCGAGCGCGAAGAATGCGCCGTCGCTCCACACGCCCGGCGGATCGGCCCCCAGCGCCAGCTCGGCCACATCGTAATACAGCGCGCGCGCGACCAGCGCCTCCAGGCCGCCGCGCACCAGCAGATACGGGCGCGGACCGTCGGCGGTCGCCTCGAAGCGCAGCGGGTGCTCGGGTCCGGCGGTGACGAGATCGCCGGTGTTGAGGCGGAACACCAGCTTCGCGTCCTGTCCCTCGCCGTCCGCCTTCATCTCGACCGCCTGAAACGGGGCATCCTCGACCGCGATGTCGAGCTTCTCGACCGGGGTGACGAGGACATAGCCGCCGTCGGGATCGCGGCGCAGGATGGTGGAGAATAACCGCACCATCGCTTCGCGCCCGATCGGCGCGCCTTCGTGCCACCACGTCCCGTCGCGCGCGATCCGCATGCCGCTGTCGCCGCAATGCGCCGGGTTCCAACGCTCGACCGGCGGCAGCCGCTGGTCGGCGAGCGCCTGCGCGACCTCGGCGAGCGACATAGCGGCTAGGTCGGGCAACGCGTCCATCGGCATGCGCGGGGCAGGTAGTCGCAACGAGTCGCCCGGTAAAGTCAGCCTGGCCACCCCGAGCCGAGTATCCCTGCGACGGCAGGCACGTCGCGCCCGCGCGCGAGCAAGCGGTGACGCTCGACCGGGCCGGGCACCCGCCACGCGGCGGTCCGCTCGGCGGTAAACCCGAAGCGACCGTAATATTCGGGGTCGCCGATCAGGCATTGCGGTCCCTCGAACAGGATTTCCGCCGCCTCCAGCGCATGGCGCATCAGCGCGTGCCCGATGCCACCGTCCTGTCGCGCGGGTTCCACCGCGACGGGGCCGACCATGACCAGCGGGTAAACGCTCCCGTCGAGCGCGGTCAGGCATACCGGCCAACACTGGATCGACCCCACCAGCGCATTGTCGTCCAGCGCCGCGAAGCTTAGCTCCGTAATCGGCCGTGTCCCCGTGCGGATCGCATAAGCGGTACGGGTGTGGCGATCAGGCTCGAACGCGCGGTCGAGCAGGCGCTCCACCGCGTCCGCGTCCACCGTCGCCAGTGGCGCGAAAACGAGCAAGCCGGGTCCTTTCCTTCAGGAAGCGCGCGCTCTAGCGAGGGCGCGACCGAACACAAGCCGAGAGACCATCCGATGATGCCCTGTGCCGCCCTTTGCCTGACGCGTCGCGACCCGGCCTGAGATGGACGACCTGCTCCAGCTGGAGGTCCATGATCTCGAGGTGATGGTGCTGACCGGCATCTATTCGGAGGAGACGCACCTGCCGCAGCCGCTGCGCGTGTCGATCACCGCCGATCTCGACTGCCTGCCGCACTACGCGCCCGACACCGCGCTGGCCGCGTCGAAGAATTATCTCGACCTCAAGCACGCCGCCACCGCCGCGCTGCCGGTGGGGGTGCATTTCAAGCTGATCGAGGCGGTGGGGGATCACGTTTGCGAGACGCTGTTCCTGCAGGACGCGCGGGTGCGGCGGGTAAGGGTCAAGATCGTCAAGCTGGCGATCGCGGAAGGCGGCGAGGCGATCGGCGTGACGCTGGTTCGCCACCGGCGATGACTCGCGTGCGCCCGCGCGACCTGCCCGGGTTGGTCGCGGGCGTGCGCGCGGCGGCGGGGGAGGCGGTGCTGGTCGTGATCGAGGCGGGGCTGTCGCCAGTCGACGAGGCGGCGATGCTGGCCGCGTTGTCACCGCTGGCGCTGGAGCGCGCGCCGGAGCAGCGAGTCAACGCGGTGGTGCTGGGCGAAGGAGCCGCGCCCGAGTCGGTGGCGGCGGCGGAACGCTATCTGGCGGGCGCGGTCGCGGTTACCGGACAGGTGTTGCGCCTCGGCTAAAGGCGCGCCCGCTCGCCGCACGCGCCGAGTTGCGCCAGCACGAAGCCGTAATCCTCGCGCGCTTGGGTCGCGTCCGCTTCGGACAACGACGCGGTGCTCGCCGCCGGCAACGCGCGGGGGAGGAAGCAGGCGAGCCGATACCAGAGCAACGTGTCGCGCGCGGGCGGGGCGGCGGCCTCGTCGACGATCTCGCTCAGCGCCGCCGCCCAGCGCGGCTGTTCGCCAGGGCGGCGCAGCACCGACAGCGACACCGGCCGCGCGTCGGCGGTTTGCAGGAAAACCTGCGTCTCGCCCTCGCCGGGAAGCGAGCCGGGAACGTGGAAGGCGGCGCCGACGCCCGTGATGCGGGGGGCCGCGTCCGCGCCGATCGCCTCCCGCGCAATGCGGCGGACCAGCGCGTCGCGCTCCGGCGTCCAATCGACCTGCGCGTCGGGCGAGACGAGCTGCAATTGCCCCGCCCCGCCCGGTGCCACCCGCGCGAACAGCAACAGCCGCGCGTCGCGCAGTTTGGCGGAGCGACCGCCGGGTCCGATCGGGACATCGACTACATACCCGACGCGCGGCGGCAGCGCCCCGGGCGCGCGGATGAGCGCGCGTACGTCGGCGGTGACGTAAAAGCGTGTCGTGCCCGCCGCGACGCTCGTGGCGTCCGCGCCCTTGATCCGCGTGGCGCTCCGCACCACGACGTCGGCGATAACGGGGGCGGCGAGGACCAGATCGGCGTGGAACGTGTAGGGTGCGGGAGCGGCCGGGGCGGCAACTGCGTCGGCGGAGCGTTGCACCTGAACGGGCACCGCCACGGCGGCCATCGCGTTAAGAACGGCAAAAAAGGGACTGGATCGCATGGCTCGAAACTACGGCCCCGGCGACAAAGGATACAGCAGAAAATGCCGTTGCCGGGCTTTGTTCGATTATTGCGCCCAAAAGGGTTTGCGTCGCTGTTAACGTGGCGGTAGGGTTTGAGCATCGGCCACGTGGAGCCGGAAGCGGGATGGGGCCGGACGGCACCGGTCCTGGACTTCCGTAATCTGCTGGACCGCAATGACTTATGGAGTGTGATCGCTGAATGGCTTACGCTGATCGCAGCGCAACCGGGAGTCGTATGGTGGCTGGCGTTATCGTCGCCATCATCATCGTCTTGACCGGCTATGCCTTTATCACCGGTCTGGCGGTGAGCTTCGTGAAAAAGGCCGCCGAGAAACTCAACACGTTCGACGTAGCGCCGCCGCCGCCGCCGCCGCCGCCCGACGTGCCGCCCCCCCCGCCGCCGCCGGAGCAGCATGCGCCGCCGCCGCCTCAGGTCGTGGCACCCCCGCCGATTGTTCGCACCCCGTCGCCTGCGCCGCCCATCTTCACGACCAACGTCATCCCGCCTCGGCCGGTGCCGCCCGCGCCGCCGGCACCACCCGCGCCGCCTGCTCCGGCACCTCCGCCGCCCAGGCCTGTCGTATCGCAAGCCGCGGGCCTGAAGGGTAATCCCGGCCAGTATTTCGGCCCGGATGCCTATCCACCGGCGGCAATCCGCGCCGAGGCTTCTGGACGTGTCGTCGCGGCACTGTCCGTGGGTGCCGACGGGCGGGTGTCCGGATGCAGTGTCACCACGTCGAGCGGCAACTCCGACCTGGACGACGCTACTTGCCGGATCGCAAAGCGGAGTGTGAAATTCACCCCCGCCAAGGATCAGAACGGCAGTCCGATCACTTCCAGTTACACCCTGCCGGTGAAGTGGGTTCTACCTAAGGAATAGCCTTCACGCTGCGGGCGAGTTCGTCCGCGGCGCCCTTCAAAGCCCGCCAGTTTATTGCTTCCAAAAGGAATTCAGCCACATGCTCACCACCATCCTTTCGACGGGTGCTGCCGCTTCCGCCGGCGACGCCGGAAACTTTGGTTTGATCCCGGCGCTAAAGCAGGGCGGCGTGATCTCGATCACCGTGTTCTCCATCCTGGTGCTCTTCCTTGTCGTGTCGCTGTATATCATGTTCACCAAACTGTTCGAACAGCAGAAGATCATGAGCCAGACCAAACGGGTGCGGCAGACGTTTTGGCAGTCGGGCAATCTGCGCGAGGGGTCGGCCAAGCTGGAGAAGAACTCGGCGTACAAGCAGCTGGTCGACGACGGCCTAGCCGCGAAGGACCAGCATTCGCAGCTGACCGACCCGATCGAGGCGCATGATTGGCTGCACGGCTCGCTCGCCCGCTCGGAAGCGGCGATCAACTCGCAGCTCGGCAGCGGCTTGGCCTTTCTCGCCACCGTCGGCGCGACCGCGCCGTTCATCGGCCTGTTCGGCACCGTGGTCGGCATCTATCGCGCGCTGATCGCAATCGGCGCGTCGGGCCAGGCTTCGATCGAGAAAGTCGCAGGTCCGGTCGGCGAGGCGCTGATCATGACCGCGCTCGGTCTGGTCGTCGCGGTTCCCGCCGTGCTCGCGTTCAACTGGCTTCAGCGTCGCAACAAGGCGATCGGTGAGGATCTGAGTGCCTTTTCCAACGACGTGCTCGGCTTTCTGGCGTCGGGAGGCACCCTGCGCCCCTCGGCCGCGATGGCCAACAAGCCCGCACCTGTCGTCGGCACTAAGCCGAGCACGACCGCCGGTCAGTCGGGCGGTATCCCGCGCCCGTAACTTCGACGCATAACGGGGCCGGCATGGGTCGGCTCCGGCACTCCGGTCCGGTAATCACGCCGGACCGGGATCAGAATAGGAAAGTCTCGCGATGGCGATGAGTACAGGCGGAGGCGGCGGCGAGGAACGCCCCATGTCGGACATCAACACGACGCCGCTGGTTGACGTGATGCTGGTGCTGCTGATCATCTTTCTGTTGACGGTGACAGTGGCGGTGCAGGCCGTTCCGCTCAAACTGCCCGATGTGACGTTCGACCCGACGGTGACCAAGCCCGAGAATGTATCGCTCTCGGTCACGACCGCTCCGGACGGTTCGTGCGCGGTGTATTGGAACCAGAGCAAGGTCGGTCACCAGGAGCTGCTCGACAAGGCGGTGGCAAAGCTGAAGTCCGACGTCGCGCGGTTAACGGCGGCCGGACCTCTCAACCCCGACGATCTGCCGGAAGCACATATCCGCGGCGACGTGAACGCGCCGTATGAGTGCATTGGTGGCACGATCTATACGATGCAGCAGGCCGGGTTCTCCAAGGTCGGCTTCATCTCGCAGCCGCCCCCGCACGGCGGCTGATCTTTCAATCCGATAGGTGGAGTAGCCCGATGGCTATGAGCGCAGGCCGCGACGACGGCGAACCGATGATGGAAATGAACACGACGCCGTTGATCGACGTCATGCTCGTGCTGCTGATCATGTTCATCATCACCATCCCGCCGCAAACGCATGCGGTGAAGGTGGACTTGCCGCAGAACAATCCGCCCAAGGACGTAGTGAAGCCGGACCAGAATACGGTCTCGATAGACCCGGCCGGGGCCGTGTCGTGGAACGGCGCAGCGGTGAATCAGGTGACGCTCGCGCAATATCTGGAGGCGACCAAGGCGATCAAGCCCGAGCCGGAGCTGCACTTTCAGCCAGACCCCAAGGCGCGGTACGAAAAGGTGGATCAGACGCTGGCGACGGTGAAACGTTCAGGCATTCAGAAGCTCGGCTTCATCGGCAACGAGCAGTATTTCAACAAGTTCTGACAGTTGGATGATGAGTAACAAGGGCGGTCCCGCGTGGGCCGCCCTTGTTGGGTGCGGATCAGCTGTCCCGGCGCTGCACTTGCGGGGTTTCCCTCGGCACGCCAGCGCTCACCGCCAAAGCCGCAAAGTCTCGCGCCAGGACATTTCAGCGTCGGCTTGGATCGATACGGGGCGGCACGTCTTTTCTAGCAGCAGAGCTGGCGGCGCGCCTGACACTTGGTTGTCGGTCCACTTGCCTCACCCGTCTGAGGCTGCCGACATTTCAGCAGGCGCCTGGACAGAACAGGTCGCGCATCGCAACGCTTCTACCACTCGAGCGTCATCAGCGCCGACGACACCTCATGCCCGCGCGCCAAGCATGGACGGCGCGCTTGGCCGGTAACGCGAAAGCCCAGCTTGGCGAGGACATGACCCGATGCCGGATTGTCGAGGAAATAGGCGGAGACGATCCGCCGCAACCCCAAGGCATATCGTGCGATCGCCACCATCGCCCGTGCCGCTTCGGTCGCGTAGCCACGACCCCATGCATCGGGGGTAAGCCAATAGCCAAGCTCGCGTTCCTCCCCCGCAGGGTGCAGGCCCACGCCGCCGATTAGCCGCACCGCGCCCGCGTCGTGCGCGAGTACGGCAAGGAACAGGTCTCTGGGGGAGGCTGGCCGCGCAAGGAACTCAGCCGCGTGCGCCTCGGTATAGGGCCATGGCACGCTGCCGAGCTTCATCACCACCGCCTCATGCGCGATGGCAGCGGCAATGGCGGGGGCGTCCTCGGGCCAGGGGGGGCGCAGCGTCAGTCTGGATGTGCGGGCGAACATCGCAACGTCTCCTTGGGATTGTCCTGCAGCGCCGCCGTGACGCGGGTGCGACAGAAAAGGAGAAACAACAAAAAAGGGAGCCGGGTGACCCGCCTCCCTCATTCCGTCCGTTGCCGGACCGGGTCGCCCTGGTGAGCAACCCGGCAGGTCACCCGCTATTCGGCAGCAATCGCCGACAATTCGACCGAGCAGAATTTGCGCCCGAGCTTGCCGTCGTGGAACAGCACGCGGCCGTCGATCAGCGCGAACAGCGTGTGGTCCTTGCCCATGCCGACGTTGCGGCCCGGGTAGAATTTCGTGCCTCGCTGACGCACGAGGATGTTGCCCGCGATCGCTTCCTGACCGCCGAACTTCTTCACGCCGAGACGACGACCGGCCGAATCTCGACCGTTGCGCGACGAGCCGCCTGCTTTCTTATGTGCCATGTCCGTTAGCTCCGACTATGCTTGCGTAGCGGCGGCGTCGGCCGCGCCCTGGTCGCCACTCGCCGATACGCCGACGACCGACACGATCCGCAGGATCGTATGCTGCTGGCGATGGCCATTGCGGCGGCGATAGTTATGACGACGGCGCTTCTTGAAGACGATGACCTTCTCGCCCTTGGCTTGCGCGATGATCTCGGCGGCGACGGTCAGCTCTCTAGGGGCGCGCAGCTCCGAGCCCTCGCCCGCGAGCAGCACGTCGCCCAGCGTCACCGACGCGCCCGCCTCGCCGTCGATCTTGTCGACGACGATCTTGTCTCCGGCGGCAACGCGATACTGCTTTCCGCCCGTGCGCACGACTGCGAACATGGTGTTAGTCACTTCCCAATTAGCTCTGCCCGCGCGGGAATACCCGTCGGGAGGTGCGCCGCAGCTAAGCGGGGCCGCACGGCAAGTCAACCGCTTGGGCCGAACGTAGGGGTGTAACCGCGCGGTAACACCGCGGCTATCTTTCGTGGTGGGTGGATAGTGCAGGGCTGTGACACGCGACGAGTTCGATAGCGCTTACCTGAACTAGCACCGCTGGGGAGCGGTCGCGACGAGGGGGGTGAGCCATGATCAAACGGTCCATGCTGGCATTGACGTTGACGGGGTCCGCTCTCGCGACGGCGGCGACCGCGCAGACCGCTGCTACGCCCGCCTCGCCGCAAGTGCCCGGCGCGCAACCCGGCGACGCGGTGCCCGATGAGGCCCCGGAAAACACGGTGGTGGTGACCGGCACGCGCGCGCTCGGCCGGACGCTGGCGCAAAGCCCGGTGCCGATCGACGTGATCTCGAGCGAGGCGCTGCAAAGCTCGGGCCTGGGCGAGACCAACAAGATCCTCAACAGCCTGGTGCCGTCGTTCAACTTTCCACAGCCGTCGATCACCGACGGAACCGACGTCATCCGCCCGGCGAGCCTGCGCGGGCTCGCGCCCGATCAGACGCTGATCCTGGTCAACGGCAAGCGGCGGCACGTCACCGCGTTGCTCAACGTCAACGGCTCGGTCGGGCGCGGATCGGCGGCGGTGGACCTCAACACCATTCCCGCCATCGCGATCGACCGCATCGAGTTACTGCGCGACGGGGTGTCGTCGCAATATGGCTACGACGCGATCGCGGGCGTCATCAATGTGCAGCTCCGCCGCAACCGCACCGGCGGGCGCGTGCAGATGAGCTATGGCAAGTACGATACGACGCTGGCGGGCGTCGCTGACGTCACCGGGCTGCAGTCGCAGGCGAACGGACAGCCGTTCCTCGACCCGAACGACACCCGCGTCTTCGCGGTCAACACCAACGGGCAGCGGCATGTCGTCGACGGATCGCTGTTCACCTATGCCGCCAATCTGGGCGTGGCCATCGGCGGCGAGGGCTATCTCAACTTGTCGGCCGAGTATCGCGATCGCGACCCGACCAACCGCTCGGGCGCGGACATCCGCTCCAATTATAACCGCACCAACACCGGCGCGACCGGCCCGTTCGACGCGCGCGGAGCGATGCTGGGCCGCGTCCTGGTCCGCTATGGTGACGCGGCGACCAAGGATTACAACCTGTTCCTCAACGCCGCCGTGCCGCTGGGGACGCTGGAACTATACGCGTTCGGATCATTCCCACGACGCAACGGCAGCAGTGCGGCGAACCGGCGACAGAGCCTGACCGCGAACAATCGCGACTATTCGGTGATCACCGCCGCGACCGCGCCGACCACGGCCAACTTCGCGCCGCTGCGCTCCGACTGCTTCCTGCCGTTCATCAATCCGAAGCTGACCGATTACTCGGCGGCGCTGGGCGTGCGCGGGGATGTCGGGCCGTTCAAGAGCGATCTGTCGGTCGTTTATGGCGACAACCGCTTCGATTATCGAACGGAGAACAGCCTCAACCCCTCGTTCGGCCCGGCCAGCCCATCGTCGTTCGACGATGGCGGGCTCGAACTCGGTCAGCTCACCGCCAATCTGGATCTCAGCCATGAGTTCGAGCTGGGCTTCGCCAAGCCGGTGACGTTCGCATTCGGTGGCGAGTACCGGCACGAGCGGTTCCAGATCTTTCCGGGCGAGGTCGCTTCCTACGCGGCGGGGCCGTTCTTGGTCGCCGCGCAGACAACGACTGCGGCGAATTGCGCGGCGCAGGGCGGCGTGTTCAACGCCACTGCCGGCATCTGCGCCTTCCCGGGCCGCGCGGCGGCGGTCGGCGCGCAAGGCTTTCCCGGCTTTCCCGCCACCGCTCGCACCGACGCGCGACGGAGCAGCGAAGCCGGCTCAATTTGTCGGCGGGGTTCACCGCCAGCCCATTCCGGGGTTTCAGCCTGACGGCGGATTATTGCTACATCAGAATCCGCGATCGGGTGGTTCCGACCGAAAATCTCGGCGCGGCGGGTAGCGGCACGGCGGCGGTGAACACGGCGGTGAAGGGGATCCTCGACGCGAACGGTTCCAGTTAGTCGGCGCGACGCGGTTCTTCATCAACGGATTGGATACGACGACGCGCGGGTTCGACATCGTCGGCACCTATCGGTTCGGCATCGAGCGACTGGGTAATTTTTTGGTGTCGGCGGCGTACAACAATAACAAGAACGTGATCGACAAGCGCCTGAGCGCGCTGGGGCCGCTCGCCGCTATCCCGAACCTGATCCTGTTCGGGCGCGTGGAGGGCATCCGCTTCACCGACGGCCAGCCGCGCGACAAGATCGTGCTGAGTGGAGACGGGACGGTGGGGCCGTTCGGCCTGACGCTGCGCGGCACGCGCTATGGCCGCGTCATCTCGCCGGGTGCGACCGCGCCGATCAGCGACGCGACCAGCTTGACCGTGCTGGGGCTGGACGACGTGGTCCTGACGCCCAAGTGGATCGCCGACGCCGAGCTACGCACGACGCCGTGGAAGGGACTGACCTTCGCGGTCGGGGCCGACAATTTGTTCGACACCTATCCCGATCGGCTGCCGGTCGGCGCACGGCCGGCCAGCGTCGGCGGGCAGTTCCCGATCTCGAACTATTATCTGCCGTACAGCAACTTCTCGCCGTTCGGGTTCAACGGGCGATTCCTGTACGCGAGGGTCGCGGCTACGTTTTAAGCTGCGGACGCCTTCGCTTTGCGCCAGCAAAGTGAGGAGTCGTCACGGCGGGCAGCGAAGGCGGCGAAGCCGTTTTCGTCTGACGGCGTGGCGCGCGGGAGATGGCCGGGGCGCAAGGCGACGCTTGTCTTGACCTTCGGCCGACAAAAAGCGGGACACCAGGCCAGAGCCAGACCTACGCGGGAACCGGCAATTTCTACCCCGCCACGCCGACAGACGGGCCAGCTACGCTGCCCCGCTGCCCGCCGTGACGACTCCTTGCTTTGCTGGCGCAAGGCAAGGGCGTCCGTACCTAATGCCGGTGTTCTCGCTTCAGCGCGTATCGCCCGCCTTGATAGCCCGTGAACAGCCCCGGAATTGCGGGGTGATCGACCGGCTCGTCGCTGTCGTCCCGCAACAGGTTCTGCTGGCTGACATAGGCAACATAAGTCGCCTCGGCATTCTCGGCGAGCAGATGGTAGAACGGCTGATCCTTGCGGGGGCGCAGACCTTCAGGGATGGCCTGGTACCATTCCTCCGAATTGTTGAACACGGGGTCAACGTCGAAGATCACGCCGCGGAAATCGAGCAGGCGATGCCGCACCACGTCGCCGATCGTGAAGCTGGCATGCGCGATGGGAGGGGCAATCGGGTCGGCGGTCGCGGGGGACGCGGCGAGGCTGGTCATATCCGCAACGTAGGCGCATTCGCGCCGCGCACAAGCGCCGTGACGCGCCCGGGGTTGTGCGCCCGGAGGCTGTGCGATAGGTGCGCGAACGCGACCTAGTCGACCTGCGGCCTAAACGCCGCGCGACGATCGCCTCACGGAGAGGTGCCAGAGTGGTCGATCGGGACGGTCTCGAAAACCGTTGTGCCCTCACGGGTACCGTGGGTTCGAATCCCACCCTCTCCGCCACTTCGGAACAAAGCTGGGCACTGCGCCCGGCAGCGTTCCGGCACCGCCTGCGGCGGCAAGCGTCCGCAGCAGGTCGCTTTTCGAACCCATGATGCGAACCTCACCGTCGTTGACCTCGACGCGCTGGGCGAGCGCGCGGAGATGGTCGCGGCGGTAGCCGCCGCCGGACAAGCGCATCCGCTGGCGTGCGGTCTGCGCGAACTTTGCGAGCATCGGCGGGGTGATCGTCTTCTGGCCCGCGCTTTCCAGCATGGCTGATGCGCGGTCGGCATCGACGCGCGACTGATCGCGGATGGCCTTTAGGCTGGCGATGCGGTCCTTGAGGTCGGGGTCGTCGAGGACGGCCACGCCGCTTTCGATCGCGTCGTACAGCCTTTTGAGGCGCAGGTCGGTTTCGGTCGCGCGCTTGTTCAGCTCGGCGATATGCGCGTGGCGGCGCTCGGTGCGCTCCTGCCGTCGGTCGAGAACGGTCGCCAGCACCTCCTCAAGCCGAGCTGGGTCGAGCAGTCGGTCCTCCAGATGTCTTGCGACAAGATCGTCCAGCTTCTCCATCGGGACGGTCATACCGGTGCAGGCGGGCGGCCCCTGCCGGGCCTTGGTCGAGCAGGTGTAGTAGCGGTAGCGCCCGCCCTTGCCGGTGCGGATGGTCATGGCCCCGCCGCACTTGGCGCAATGGATCAGGCCGGTAAGGAGGGTGGGACCGCCGACAACCTGCGGCGGGGTCACCTTGGGGTTGCGGGCCTTCATACGCGCCTGCACGGCGTCGAACGTCGCCTGGTCGATGATCGCAGGTACGGAGACAGGGATAACTTCCTCATCGGGCTTGTTGTCGCCGTTCTTGGTGCGGCGGTTGAACTCGTGGCGTCCGATATAGGTCTGGCGGGTCAGCATCCGGTGGACGGTGCCGATCCCCCAGCGCCCGCCGTCGCGGGTGAAGATGCGGTGTTCGTTGAGGTGCTTGGTGATTGCCTTGACGCCCATCGGGCCGGACGTGCCGTCACCCTCCAGCGCAAGCCGGAACGCCAGCCGCACGGTGTCTGCGTGCAGCGGGTCGATCTCCAGCTTCTTCTTGGTCTTGGCCCCCCGCTGCTCGGCGGCGACGACGCGGTAGCCGATCGGCGGCAGGGAGCCGTTCCAGAACCCTTGCCGCGCATTTTCCTTCAAGGCGCGCAAGACGTGCTTGGCGTTCTCCTTCGACTGATACTCGTCGAACAGCGCCATGATCTGGCGCATCATCACGTGCATCGGGTCGTCGCCCATCTCCTGGGTGATCGACAACAGGCGCACGCCGTTCTTCGCCAGCTTGCGGACGTAGAACTCCAGCTCGAAGTGATCGCGGAAGAAGCGCGAGAAACTATGCACGACCACGACCTCGAACGGCGCGGGCTTCGCCGTCCCGGCCTGATCATCTGCTGGAACTCGGGGCGGCGGTCGTTGGTGGCGGATGCGCCAGCGTCCACGAAGGTCTCGACGAGCTGATAGCCGCGCGCCGCGCAATAGGCTTCGCCCTGCTTGCGCTGATCCGGGATTGACACGTCATGCTCGGCCTGCCGCGCGGTCGAGACGCGCAGATAAAGGGCGGCGCGCAGCGGCACGGTCATGACGGTAAACTCCTCACTTCATCGGCACGGCCCGAACAACTCGTCGAACAGGTCGCCGAACCACGCCTCGAACACATCGACCTCGGCTTCTGTGACGGGCACGCGCTCGGGCCAGTCGTCGGTGACGGTCCAGCTCTCAAGATCGTGCTTTGGCGGACGGCCTGGAAACGGCCACGGTTCGCCAAGCAACGCATGAAGCTGCTCGGATGCGGTGGGCGGGTGTTTGCGCAAGGCTCGGGCCATTGTGACAGAGTCGCCGAACCCGTGCGCTGAAAGAATAGCATTTTCCTACGCCACCCTACGCTGCGTGCTCTGGCGCGCAAATAATTGCAATTGGCGGCGCTTGGCAGGACTTTCTTGGTGACTGCGGACATCGGGCACTTATCGCTTTGTCAGCAAAGGCATGTATTCGGCCTTCAAGGCCTCTTCGTGCTGCTCAGCCGCTTGTGGGGAATCGCACTCGATCCAAGCAACCTCACAACCGTCCAACCACAGGCGCACTGCGGCAATCTCATCCGCCTTTGGTCGATATCGGCGGGTCTTGATATCAGCAGACGACGCGATTGCGAGATGTTCGGCGATGTTCCGGCGCAGCGCGGAGCCGGTCATGACAGGGCCACGACCACAATGATTCTTCCAAATCCGTTCGCACAATGAGGCAGCCTTGCCGACATGTAGGCGCTGATCGTGCCGATAGAGTGAGTAGACGCCGGGCGATGCCGGGATATCTGCCTTCAAGAGGTCGGCCAAAACGATCCGCGCGCGCTGATCCATTACCGACCAAAGAGGCATCGCAGAGGAACTGGCGCGTGTCACAGCCTTGCCTCCAGCCGCTCCACTGTTCGCATTGGCAGAACGAGGCGCAAGGACTCGGGCAATTGAACGAAGCCGTGAGCGGCATAGAAGGCCGCCGCGCCGTCGTCCAAGGCATCGACCACGATTACCGACGATCCCACGGTCTCGGCGCTGGCCAGCGCGCGGCGCAGCGCATCCGCCAATAGAATTGCGCCGAGCCGCTGGCCCTGCCGGTCTTTCGCTACGGCGAGCCGCCCGATCAGTGTGGCGCTGACCAACGGATAGCGCGGGATGTGCTTGCGCGCCGCCTCGGGAACATCACCGGGAGGAAGCGCAGTGGCGCAAAGCGTGTAGTAGCCCAGCACGCGATCCGGGTGGGCCTTGTCGGCCAGAACAAACACGCCATTGGCGCGTCGGCGCACATCCTGTCCGGCCTGGGTCTGGAAATAGCGGTCAAGGCCCTCGACGCCGCAAGAGAAACCGGCGCGGTCGTGGGCGTCGTCCAGGGCGACGACAGCCAAATCAAGTTCGGGTTGCGCCACGGATCACGCGCCGATGTGGCGGCTATGCTCCGCAAGCGCGCGCGCAAGCCGCTCGCTGGGTTCGGGCGGATTGATCATTGCCTCGAAAAACGCCGTCCGGTCGCGCTCTGAGAGGTTGAGCGTTTCATGTTCGGCGATGGTCCTACGGGCGGCCTCTGCGATGGCGGTGAGGCAATAGTCGCTGATCTTGCGCCGTTCGAGCTGCGCGGCGCGCTCGATCAGCCCCTTGGTCTGCTCGTCGAGCCGAAATCCAAGGCGGTCATCGCGGGTGACACGCTCCTTGCGGGCTGCTTTGCTTGTCATAGCGTTCTCCATCATCGCCAATATGTACGTCAAACCGACATACATATCAAGATGGCTTTGCCGACTGATCACAGGCCAATCCCCCGGTTTCGGCCAAGCGTCCAGTCGATACCGCCGCCCGGCATGGGGATACCGTCAACCTGCTGGCCCAGCCGCTTGGTGAGGGTGTCGTTCCACGGGACGAGCTGGAATCCCATGCCATTGTCGATCATGGCAAACCGTCCGCTGTTGAGCTGGGCCTGTCCAAGCAGCTTGCCGGATACCCGGTCATTGGCCCCGGTCGGTTGCCATTCCAAGCCGCGTTCGGCGGCGAAGGCCTTGCCGACCCGGTTGATCTCGGCGCTTTCCAGTTGGGCGATGAGGTCGGTAGGCGCACGGAACTTGCCACCGCCTAGGTCACGGACATAGCCCATGTCGGCAAGCGCCCGCTTGCGGCTTTCCCAGGCGGTGCGGACATCGCCGCCGAACCCGGTATGCGGTAGTGTCTCGCGTCCGCCTTCCAGCATCGTGCGGTCGAGCCAGGTCGCGCCCTCGTGCCGCACCTGCCGGTCGAGCGATAGGTGCGACAGCTCATCGATGCGCGGCCCACTGCCGAACCGCTGGCGGTCATGGGCGAGGCCGCGTTCGGGCAGGTCGCCGGGAATGGTCCAGTGCTCGGCGTGGACGCGCTCGACGATGCCGGCGCGGCGCAACGCCTCGAGGCGGCGCACATGGCTACGGACATAGGCGTCGGCATCTTTGGCCCCGAGCCGCGCCGCCACCTGCTCGCGGTGCGTGGACGGGCTGTAGATGCCCTGCTCGTTGGACGCCGCCAGGATGTTCCTGTCCGCCATGCGCGGTGCGCTCGGCGGCGGCTCGATGCCGACGATGCTGCCGCGCCGGATATCTTCGGCTTGGGTGGCCGGAACCTCCAGATGGTGGACACGCCCATCCACGCCGTCGATCGTCAGGCCGATCCGCTCGCCCAGTTCGTCGCTGCCCAACCCCTTGGCGACGACGCGACCGACGATCCGTTCGTTCGGGGTGGCGCGGTGGACGGTGTAGCCCGCATAGGCCCGTTGCTCCGCCAGTCCCTCGCGTTCCAGCGCCTCATGCATGGTCTTGATGATATCGCCGCGCGTGCCCAGCTCGCGGAGCATCGGTTCGGCGCGGGCCGATATCGTCCAGACGCCCGGTGTGTGTTCGGTCGCCAGCCCCATCCGCTCCAGCTTGCGGGCACGCTCGATCAGCTGCGCCCGGTTCTGCCGCGCTGTCTCCAGCATGTCCTTGTCCGGTCGCAGGTCGGCGAACTCGTTGCTCGCCTGCTGCTCGGCGATGAGCATCCGGTCGAGCCGGGTGAAGCGCTCGGCGTCCACCTCACGCTCAAGCTGGCGGCTGACGTCCTGCTCGGTCTGGCGGCCCAGCTCCAGCGTGACGATGTCGCTCGCGCGCTCGCGGATGCCGTGGGCGATATAGTCACCGGCGATGTCGAGCCGCTTGCCGTCGTCGGTGATCCCGCGAACAAGGATATGGGTGTGCGGGTGGCCGGTGTTGTGGTGATCGACGGCGATCCAGTCGAGCCGGGTTCCGAGGTCCGATTCCATCTGCGCCATCAGGTCGCGCGTGGTCTGGCGAATGTCAGACAGTTCCACGCCTTCCTCTGCCGAAACGATGAAACGAAACTGGTGGCGATCTTCCCGGCCCCGGTCGAGGAAGGCCGGGCCGTCGGCAACATCCCTGTCGGCGGAATAGACCTGCCCCTTTTCGCCGTCGCAGGTAACGCCATCGCGCTCCAGATAGCGCAGGTGCGCGTCCACCGCCCTGGCGCTCACGAACTGCCGCCCGCGCGCTGCACCGCGCTGGGGGTTGAGCTTCACAATGCGAGCCTTCACCGCCACCCGCCGCGAACGGGTACGCACCCCGCCCGCATCCCGGCTCCACCCGTTCCGGCCCTTCAACCCCGCCGCGACCCCCGCGCCCCGTCCGCGCGCATTGCAGCGCCCGCTTCCCTTCCCGGTCCCGACCGGACGATTGGGGTTGCCGCCCGCCCGGCGGATCGCCTGATGGACCTCACCGATGAAGCTTTTGGGCCGCGCTCGCACGGCACGCGGGCGCGCCACCCGGGCAGCGCCTGCGCCCTGGTCACGGACCTTGCCGGGACGGATGCGGAAGCTGTCGTCGTCCTTTGCCATGACGCGACGATGAGAGCCGAAATCGGCAATGCAAGGGAGCAAAACCGGGCATCGTAGCGCAGCGCGCAAATACTTGTAGACGGCGGCGATCGGCGGAACGGTCATCGCCGCACCTCGCGTGTGGCACCCAGTTTACCGTTGAAAATAAACTATAAATTGGCATGAGCGCCACCCGCGCACCTTGCGATCAGGCTTTGAAACTTCGAAAAAACAATGTGCAGACAAACACTTAGGAACGAAGTTCCGGTAGCGAGGAATCTCGCTTTATCTTGCCGTCATCTTCACTTCTGCAAATCACATCCGAAACTCCGCCAGACCCCCAATGCCCGGCCAGCGCTCGCACCCAAAGCATCGCTTGGTGAAAAGAGCTATTTCGTCCTAAATGGACGCATGGATTGCCACGGGATTCGACCATGAAAACCATGTCAGCGCGGGAAGCGAAGAACGGTTTTGGCCTGATGATCGACACGGCGCGTGCAGAGCCGGTGCTTATCGAGAAGCATGGGCGCGGCGTTGTCATGGTCATCGCCGTGGAAGAATACGAGCGGCTGACGGTTAGCCTGGCCACCAAGGGAAAGTCCGCCCAATGGCTTGTGAAAGCGGTCAGGAAGTGACGAACGAAGCCTTCGCCAGGATCAAAATCGACCAGCTTCTGAAAAATACCGACTGGCGTCTGACCGACGGCATCAGCGTGCGCTACGAGTATCCACTCGATGACGGTGGCCGAGCCGACTATGCGCTGTTCGATCGCCAGGGTCGTGCCCTCGCCGTCCTCGAAGCCAAGAGCACGAGCGTCAGTCTTAGCGCGGGCGAAATACAAGGCCGACGCTACGCCGATCTACTCGATGTGCCGTTCATCTTCCTCTCGAACGGCGAAGAAGTCTGGTTCTGCGACAAAGGTCAGGATGCCCATTTCCGCAAGATCGAGACGGTCTTCAGCCAGGACGATCTCGCCCGTCGGAAAGCCGCGCGCGATATCCGCCGTAGCCCGCTCGACATCCCGATCGACAGCCGGATAGCCGGTGGCGGTGGCCGTCTGCATCAAAGCGCGTGCATCGAGGCAGTATGCCGGGAGATCGTCAACGGGCGCCGGAAGATGTTGGTCGAGATGGCGACTGGCACCGGGAAGACCAGAACCGCGGCGGCATTGCTGAAGCGCCTGTTCGAAGCGAATTGGGCAACACGCGCGCTGTTCGTGGTCGATCGCAATACGCTCGCGATACAGGCCGAGGACGCTTTCGCGGAGCATTTGCCGCATCTCCCGTGCTACCGCGTACCGCGCGCCGGCCGTCGCTTCCAGGACGAAAAGCGCGTCACCATCGTCACGCTGCAAACGCTCGTCAACGAATACGAGAAATACTCGTCTGGCTATTTCGACCTGATCATCATCGACGAATGCCACCGCAGCATTTACGGCCAATGGCGGCGTGCGCTCGACCATTTTGACGGCATCAAGGTGGGTCTGACCGCAACACCCTGCGTCATGCAGGACGCGCCCGACGTGGATGACGAAGACCGCGCTGCGATCCGTGACACGCTGCGATTCTTCGAGGTCAGCCGCCCAACCTACAGCTACAGCATGTCCGAAGCGATCGCGGACGGACATCTTGTGCCCTACGAGATTTACCGCGCCATGACCGCGCGCACCGCAGCAACTGACGGCTTCTCGGTCGGGCGAAGTGATATCGATTGGGCCGCGCTCGATGCGCCAACCCGCGCGGAGTTGGAGCGGCTGTTCGCCGACCGTGATCCGATCATCGTTGATCCATCGGCCTTGGAGCGGAAGTTCACGATCCCGGAGCGCAACCGCGCCATGGTGCGCGAATTCCGCGAGGTTCTGGAGAACGGTTACACCGGCCCGAACGGCATCCGCCGCGCGCCCGATTGGGGCAAGACCATCGTTTTCGCCGTCACCAAACGCCACGCCGAAACGCTGGCGCGTATGTTCGATGACGTGTTTGCCGACAAGAAACCGAGCCCCACCACGCGCTACGCCGATTTCGTCGTCTCCGGCATGGGGCCGGACGACAGCGTGGACGGTCCGGCGAAGATCAAGCGCTTCAAGAAAGAGGAATTCCCGCAAATCCTGGTCAGCGTGAACATGCTGGATACCGGCTTCGACTGCCCGGAGGTGCGCAATCTGGTGATGGCGCGCTTCACCCACAGCTCGGTCCTCTACCAGCAGATGCGCGGGCGCGGCACGCGCCTGGCGCCGGGCAAAGACCGCTTCACCATGTGGGATTTTACCGGCGTCACCCTGCGCCATGGCGATGACGAAACGCCGGGTGAAGGTGGTGTCATTGTCGTGCGCGAAGGCAAGCCGCCGGCCGGCCCCGCGCGGCGGCTTCTGATGTTGGACGTGCATGACGAAATCGACCCGACGACGCGCGAATGGGTGACCGTCGATGAAACCGGCCACGCCTTTATGGATGTCGATGAGGCCCGCGCGGAAGCGCTCGGCGGCGCATTTGAAACCTGGCTGAACGGCCAGAATTTCATTTCCGATCAGCTTCGCGTACTGCATCTCGTCAAAGAGCAGATCAAGGCGAATGCGGCTGAACTGACCGTGTTCGATAGCTGGCGCTTCGATGCGCCGCCGCTGTCGATGAACGGGGGCTTCGAGCGCGCCCGCGCCGTGTTCGGCGGCGAGGCCGAACTCGAAAGCATTCTGAGCAGCATGAACGAAGCCGTGTTCGGCATCGCGTCCCAAGCCGCACCCGGCGGCGATGCGACCCGGCCCGACAAACCGCTGAACTAAGGCCACCCATGCCCTTCACCCCCGACATGCGCCGCAAGGTCGATCAGATCCGCGATTATCTCTACGGCGGCGGCTATCCCGATCCGCTGTCCAACGCCGAACAGCTCAGCTTCCTGTTCTTTTTCTACATGATCGAGGGAATCGACGGCGCCAACCTGCGCCAAGCCAAGGCCACGGGTCGTGACTACACCTCCCTCTTCGCGGGCGACTGGACGCTGCGCAATCCGCTGAACGGGCCGGCGAAGGGTGTGGAGACGGTGCCGCGCGAGCGGATGCGGTGGTCGATCTGGGCCAACGCCATGTCGGGCGAGCAGCTTGTCACCTTCGTACGCGACGAAGTGTTCCCGTTCTTCGCCACCATCGGCGACGCCTTCGGCATGAGCTTCATGGCGCAGGCCCGGCTTTCCATCGATGAGCCGACCGTGCTGACCCAGATCGTGACGCTGGTGAACGAGTTGCGGCTGGAGCAGGCCGACCCGGACACCAAGGGCGATCTATTCGAGCATGTGCTTCGCCAGATTAAGCAGGCGGGCGAGCTGGGCCAGTTCCGGACACCGCGCCACATCATCCGCGCCATCGTCGATCTGGTCGATCCGAAGATCGGCGAGACTGTTTATGATCCCGCCGCCGGCACCGCTGGGTTCCTCGTCGCGGCCTATGAACATATCCGGCTCGCCAATTCGTCGGCCAATGGCCGCGATGTGGCGGAGCTGGAAGGCAAGACGTTCGAGCGTGGTTTTGGCGATCGGCTGAACGCCGCTCAGTGGCGCAAGCTGCAAGCCGCGACCTTCTACGGCAATGATGTCGATTCGAAGATGGTCAGCCTGGCCAGCATGAACCTCGCGCTGCGCGGCCTGCCCGATGTCCGAATCCTCAAACGCAACGTGCTGACCAGTAGCTTCGACCGGCAGATGAAGGCCGAGCGGGGGCTGCCACTCGATGGCTATGACGTGATCCTCGCCAACCCGCCCTTTTCCGGCCGCTTGGACCGGGACCGCATTGTCGATGACGTGCGCATAGGCACCAGCACGGCGACCGAGCTGCTGTTCGTGAAATACATGATCGACAACCTGCGACCGGATGGAAGGTGCGGCGTCGTCGTGCCGGAGGGCGTGCTGTTCGGCTCCACCGGCGCGCACAAGGAGCTTCGACGCATTCTGATGCAGAACAACCGGGTGGAGGCGGTGTTGTCGCTGCCAGGCGGCGTGTTCCAGCCCTATTCGGGGGTGAAGACCAGCGTGCTGGTGTTCGCCAAGGGCGGACGCACGGAACGGGTGATGTTCCTCCACGCCAGCAATGACGGCTTTAAGCTGGACGCCAACCACGAACAACCGATCGAGGCCGACGATCTGCCGGGCCTGATCGCTGCCTTCAACAGCCGGGCCGAGATGCTTGCGGACTGGCAGGGGCGGGATGAGGATCAGCCCTGGACTGAAAACTGGTGGTTCGCCGATAGCGCCACCATCGAGGCGCAGGACTGGAACCTGTCGGCGTCCCGCTACCGGCCCGAAAACCGCGAGGCGGCGGACCACCGCGATCCCCGCGAATTGCTGGCAGAACTGCGCGACGAAACGGCCGCGATCCTCGGTGACATTGAGGCGCTAGCCTCCGAACTCGGGGAGCCGGTGGCGTGAGTACGTGGACCGTCGTGCAACTTTCCGACGTTGCTACCCTGTCCAGCGGAGGAACGCCGAGCAAAGCGAACGCTGCTTTTTGGGGCGGTGATATCCCTTGGGTCTCGCCCAAGGACATGAAGTTCAACCACGTCACGGATGCCGAAGACAAGATCACCCGCGCCGCCGTTTCCGGGAGCGCGGCCAGGATCGTGGGATCGAATTCGGTCCTCGCTGTGGTTCGGTCCGGGATATTGGCCCACACATTTCCGGTTGCCACTCTCGCGAGAGAGGTGTCGTTCAATCAGGACATCAAGGCGATCATTCCGAAAAACGGCTCCTTGCTCCCGGCGTTCCTGTTCTGGATGCTGAAGGGGCAAGAGGCTCTGATACTGCGCATTGGCGTCAAGAAAGGTGCCACGGTTCATAGCCTCTCCAACGGCTTTCTGGAGTCGTTGCAATTTTCCCTCCCACCGCTCGACGAACAGCGGCGGATTGTAGGGTTGTTGGATCGGGCGGCGGAGATCAGGCGGCGCGCCGACGCCGCCCGCGCCAAGGCCCGCGCCATCATCCCGGCCCTATTCCTCGAAACCTTCGGCGACCCCGCCACCAACCCCAAAGGGTGGCCGGTGGTCACGGTGGGCGACCTCCTCGAAAGCGCAGCTTACGGAACCAGTCAGAAGGCCAATGATCGCGATGACGGGATCCCCATGATCCGCATGGGAAATGTCACTATCGGCGGACAACTGGATACGACAGACCTGAAGCATATCGTGATCGACGGGCCGGAGCGCCAAAAATGCGAGTTGCTGGCCGGCGATCTGCTTTTCAACAGAACCAACAGCAAGGAACTTGTCGGCAAGACCGGCCTTTGGGATGGCAGATTCCACGCGGTAGCCGCGTCCTATTTCATTCGATTGCGCACTAATACCAGCCTGTGCAGCCCCACTTATATTTGGGCCTTCTTCAATTCGACATTTATAAAGCGACTTTTGTTTGACACCGCCCGAGGCGCGATTGGTCAGGCAAACATAAATGCTAAAGAGTTACGGGCCTTGCGCGTGGCAAAGCCGCCTTTAGACCTTCAAATCGCCTTCGCCGAACAGGCCGAGCGCCTCGAATTCCTCGCCAGCCAACTCGACGCCGCCGCCGTCAAGGCCGAAGCCATGGCCGCCGCCCTGTCGGCGGAAGTGTTCGTTGCATCGCCAAACAAGGGGAACGGCCATGGCTGATCTGGTCAGCGACATCGTGGGGCGGGTCAATCGTCTGCCGCTGAAGCCCTCGGAAACCAACGCATTGCTGCCGCTGATGGAGGCTTTCAGCAACGCTCTGCATGCCGTCAATCTCCGGTTCGGCGATGACGCCCCCAACAAGGGTCGCATTCAGATCACCATCCTCCGGCACGGCGGCGAGGTGATTGGCTTCAAGATCGAGGACAACGGTATCGGGTTCAACGACGAGAATTATCGGTCCTTCCGCACCCCGGACAGCCGGCAGAAAATTGGCCTGGGCGGCAAAGGAGTCGGGCGCCTCTCCTGGCTGCGCGTCTTCGGCGGTGCGAAGATCGAAAGCGTCTACGCCGAAGGCGACGAATTTCTGCGGCGGTCGTTCGATTTCGTGCTCGACGAGAGCAACCAGCTCCGGAACGAAGTGAATGGCGCCGCCGATGGGGCGACCGCGCCTCGGACCGTCATCACGCTCGGCGAGTTCAAGAGCGAGTACAGGAGCCGCTGCCCCTCCAAGCCGGAGACGCTGGCTCAGCGGCTGATCGCGCATTTTCTGCCCATCCTGGCATCTGGCGCCTGCCCGAGCGCCGAACTGATCGATGGTGACGAGGCGTTCGATCTCCCGACCTATTTCAAGGACAAGATCGTCGATACGTCCGTTTCTGAGGTCCCGGTAAAGCTGGACGATGGAAGCGAAATTACGATCTCTGTCCGCCACATGAAATGTAACAAGGATATCCGGCCAAGAGGGCAAAGCTATAACTGGATGTTCCTTTGCGCCCATGAGCGCAGCGTCACAGAACAATGCATCGACGAGCAAATCGGCCTGCGAGGCCTTGACGGCGAGTCAATCTATATCGGCTGTGCGTCAAGCGCCTATCTCGACGAAAGCGTGAACCAGGAGCGTGACGGGTTTACCTTTTCCTCCAGCGAGGAAACCCTGATCCGGCGAGGCGTGGCTGCGAGCGTCCGCGAATACCTCAAGGACTATATTTCGGTCTCACGGGCAGAGATGGTCCGCAACACCCAGGCGCTGGTTCGTGAAAACCCCCAATTTCTGTTTATTAACAATGAGATCGACACGTTTGTCGAGGCGCTGCCGCTGAATAGTGCCGGAAAGCAGGAGGAAATATTCGTCTCTATGAGTCGGCGGCGATACCGCCGTCAACGTGAGTTTCGGCGCCTATCCGAAGAGATATCGTCGCCACCCAGTCACAAGGAAGAGATTCAAGAAAAAGTCGATGAGTATATGCGGTACGTGGATGACGAAAAGAAAGGCGCGTTGGCCGAATACGTTAGTAAGCGAAAGGCAATTCTCGATTTTCTTGATGCGTTGACCGCCTATGAGGACCCTGAGAAGCGCAGGCAGCATCTTGAGGATGCTGTCCACGCGCTGATCTGCCCGATGAGGATCGATTCCTCACAGATCCCGATATTGACGACCATAATCTTTGGCTGCTGGATGACCGGCTTGCGTTCTTCAATTTCTTCGCGTCCGACAAGGAGGCTAGGTCATACTTGAATACAGGGAGCCAAGAACGGCCTGACCTGGCGTTTCTCTATGATAGCTGCCTCGCCTGGCGCGAGGGCGAGCAATCCGGCGACAAGGTGGTGCTGGTGGAGTTCAAGCGTCCCGGCCTGGAAGCCTACCCAAACGAGGACCCGATCAGGCAAGCGTTGCGGTATGTGAACCTGATCAAGTCGTCGAAGACCTTCCGCGACAAGAGCGGCCGCGTCATCTCGAATGTCGGGGAGCGGACATCATTCGACTGTTACATCGTCGCAGACCTGACCGAGGGGCTAAGAAAGCAATTGATCGGCCTGCCGCTGCAACCAACCCCCGATAACGAAGGCATGTTCGGCTATACCGACAACCCGAAGGCGTTCGTCGAAATCGTTCCGTTCTCCAAGCTCTTGAGGGATGCCAAGGCTCGGAATTCGGCGTTCTTCACGCGCCTTGGCCTCAATGGCTAGCGCCGATATGTCCGCACAGGCGCCGAAGTGATCGCCGAAACCATAGTTGCCTTGCTCTCAGCGGAGGCCTTCAGCGCATCACCGCAAAAGGGGAACGGCCATGCCGGTGCGCAGGCGGGGCAATAAGCTCGAACGCTGGGAGATCGCCCTAATCAAGGCCATGGTCGCCGATGGGCGTTGGCCGAACGATCAGGACATCCTCGCCCACTTCACGCGCCCCACCCGCTCGATCAATCATCGCGCCATCGCCGAAATTCGCACCGGGACAAAGCACACCGCCATCAAGGCCGCCGCTCCGGACGAGTTGGACAGTTTCATCGCCTCCTGGCCGGAGGTGGACGCAGAAACCGGCCTGTCACTGCGCGGCGATGAACTGCTGATCAAGGCGCGCGAGGCGATGATCGCGGCGGCCCACACCTTTAACAGTGCCGGGCTGACCTTCCGCGCCGAATTGTTCATCGTGACCGCCGTCATTGCCTGGACCTATCTACTGCACGCCTGGTTCAAGCGCGAAGGCGTCGATTACCGCCATACCCGGACCGAGAAGGGCGAGAAGGTCGTCGTCAAGACCCCGACCGGCGCGGAAAAATACTGGGAGCTTGCCCAGTGCCTCAAACACGGGCGCTGTCCTGTGGAACAAGGCGCGAAGGACAACCTGACCTTTCTGCTGGAATTGCGCCACGAAATCGAACACCGCTCGACCAGCCGGATCGACGATGCGGTCAGCGCCAAGCTGCAAGCCTGCTGCATCAATTTCAACGATGCGATCAAGACGCTGTTCGGCGCGCAATACGCCCTCGAACGCCGGCTGCCGATCGCCCTGCAATTTGTCACCTTCAGCCCGGATCAGCGCGCCTTGCTGAAGAAGGCCGGCACGCTGCCGCGCCATGTCGAAACGATGATGGACGCTTTCGAGCGCCAACTGACTCCCGAGCAACAGGCAGACCCGCGTTTCGCCTTCCGCGTCTTCATGGTCCACAAAACGGCCAACCGCGCGCCAGGCGCCGATCTCGCGGTAGAACTGGTACCGCCTGGCTCCGACATCGCGGAAAAATTCAATCTGGCCCTGAAAGAGGTCGAGAAGCGGAAATATCTACCCAGCGAGGTCGTTACCATGATCGCTGCGGAAGGCTGGAGCCGCTTCACCATGGATAGCCATACGAAACTGTGGAAGCGACTGGCGGCGAAAGACCCGGCTAAACCCTACGGTGCGGTCGCAGTGGGCAAGCAATGGTGCTGGTATGAAACTTGGCTCAATCGCGTTCGCGAGGAGTGCGAGCAGCATCCTGATCAATACCGAACTCTTCCGGCGGCGGGAGCATGACCCGCGCTTCGACCATTATCGCCGGGCCGCCTGAGGGTCGCGGGCCATGACGCCGAACGATGACGACGAGACCAAGCGTATCCTCGGCCGACTGGCGTCGCTAGAAGCTGAACGGGCGGAACTCGAAGCCTCACTTGCGGAAATCGAGCGGCGGCGGGTGGCGGCGCCAACTATCAGGCGTTGCGCCGTCCAGGCCGCGAACACTTCGACCGTGACCACGGCATCGCCGACGGCCGACAAGGTGTCGCTGTTTCGACGCCTCTTCGCTGGCCGATCGGACGTGTTCCCGCTTCGCTGGGAGAATCAAAAGACTGGAAAGTCGGGCTATGCACCGGCGTGCGCCAATGAATGGGTCCGGGGCGTGTGCGGCAAGCCGCAGGTCAAATGCGGGGAGTGCCCCAATCAAGCCTTCGTCCCCGTCTCGGGCGAAATCATCGACAAGCATCTGCGCGGCGGCGACAGGCTGCGCGCCTCAGCCGCCGCTTTCGTTGCCGGCGTCTATCCGATGATGCCGGATGAGACCTGCTGGTTTCTGGCCGCTGATTTCGACAAGGAAAGCTGGGCGGCCGACGCCTTAGCGATGATAGAAACCTGCCAGGCGAAACGCGTTCCCGCCGCGCTTGAACGGTCCCGGTCCGGTAATGGCGCCCACGTTTGGATCTTCTTTTCAGAGCCAATCCCGGCGCGCACGGCCCGTCAGCTCGGCGCTGCGATCATGACGGACACGATGGAACGTCGCCCGGAAATCGGCTTCGCCTCATATGACCGCTTCTTTCCAAGCCAGGACACCATGCCGGTCGGCGGCTTCGGAAATCTGATCGCCTTGCCCTTGCAACGCAGGGCGCGGGAACATGGCAACAGCGTCTTCGTCGATGAGAATCTTCGGCCATACGGCGATCAGTGGGCGTTCCTGTCGTCAATGCCACGCCTCTCCGCCGGTTCCGCATCGCAGATTGTCGCAGATGCGGAGATAAGCGGCCGGGTGTTGGGCGTTCGGATGCCGGTCGAAGACGAGAACGCCGACGAGCCGTGGCGGATGACGCCTTCTCGGCGCCGGGAGCCGGGGCCAATCGATGCTCCCATGCCAAGCAAGGTCAGCATCGTCATTGCGGATCAGGTCTACATTGATCGGACCGAGCTGCCACCCGCAATGTCGGCACGGCTCATACGCTTGGCGGCCTTCCAGAATCCCGAATTCTATCGCGCGCAATCCATGCGGTTCCCGACCTTCGGCAAACCCCGGATTATCTCGTGTGCCGAACTTCACCCGCGTCATGTGGGACTGCCGCGAGGGTGCCTTGATGAAGCTGTTGAGCTGATCCGCGCCCATGGTGTCGAAATCGATCTCAGTGATCTCCGGTCGGCCGGCAGCCCACTTCCGGCAACGGTTCGCTTTCAGGGGGAACTGTATGGTCCACAGGTCAAGGCATTCGATGCGCTCACCCCACACGAGAATGGGGTGTTGGCCGCCACCACGGCTTTCGGCAAGACAGTCGTTGCGGCGGCACTCGTTGCCCAACGTGCGTGCAACACGCTTATCCTCGTGCATCGCCGCGAGTTGCTCACCCAATGGGGGGAGCGTCTAAAGGCATTCCTCGATATCGATCCGAAGGATATCGGCATCATCGGCGGCGGCCGCCGCAAGCCCACGGGCATCATAGATATCGCGCTGATCCAGAGCGTCGTCCGTCTGGGCGAAGTGTCGGACCTAGTGGCGGATTACGGTCATCTTGTCGTGGACGAATGCCATCATCTTTCAGCGACGAGCTTTGAACTCGCGGCTAGGCGGGCGAAGGCGCGTTATGTCCTTGGATTATCAGCGACGGTCGCTCGCAAAGATGGCCACCATCCGATCATATTCATGCAGTGCGGTCCTGTCCGGCATCGCGTTGATGCTCGAACTCAGGCCGCCGAACGCGGGATCACGCACCGGGCCAAGCTTCGGGCGACTGCATTTCAGTTATCGCCGCCTTTGGCCGCCTCGGATCGTCCTTCCATGCCGGCGGTTTACGCGGCCATCGCGCAGGACGAACCGCGCAATAACCTGATCTTCGACGATGTGCTGAAAGCGCTGGAGGCGAAGCGGTCACCCATCGTGCTTACGGAGCGCAGGGATCATCTGGAATACCTTCAAGACCGATTCTCGCGTTTCGTCCGAAATCTCGTTGTCCTTCGGGGCGGAATGTCTGCCTCCGAACGTAAGGTCGCTGAAACAGCCCTGCGAGTGGCCGATGACCAGGAACGGCTTATCCTTGCGACGGGACGCTACATTGGAGAGGGGTTCGACGACCAAAGGCTCGACACGCTCTTCCTGACGATGCCCATTTCCTGGAAAGGCACGCTGGCTCAGTATGTTGGCCGTTTGCACCGCCAGCACGCTGCGAAAACCGATGTTCTCGTCGTCGACTATGTCGACGAGCTGGTGCCGGTGCTGGCGCGCATGGCGGCTAAGCGAAGAGCGGGCTATCGGGCACTGGGGTACACCCTGGAATGATCGCCATCACATCCTGGGCCAGTACCACCCGCCAAACTTACTCGGCGACCCGCCATGCTATCCCAATTTCGCCAGCCGTTCGATGAACCGCTCCTTGCGGGCATGGCGGTTGCGTATCTCCTTCAGGCGACGGACGAAGTCCTCGCGCTCACCTTTTTCCTCGGATATCGCCCGCAGGTCGAGGAGCAGTGTGGCAGCCTTGTCATATCCATTCGCGTTGCGGCGCTCGATCTCGGATTCGATCTCTCGCCAGACGCTTTCGCCGCGCCGGCGCGTGGCTTCGAGGCGTGCGCGGCGCGCCCGCTCGGCATCCTCGTCGCGCCGTCTTTGCTCGGCGGTGGCCTTTTCAGCCTGGGTCCGCTCGCGGGCATGCCGAATCAATTCCGCGCTGGCGCGCAATTGGCCAACCGTGCGTGCGGCGACGGGCGGGGCGTCGATTTCAGACATCAGACGCTGGCGGACAAACGAGCGCAGTTCGCTCGCCACATGCGCGTCGCCGTCGACCAGCCGCGCGAGCAAGTCGGTCTTTTTCCGGTCGGTCATCGCGGCGATGATCGACCTGCCCGTCTCCGATGACGCGGGTCGTTCCGCGAGCGGGTCGGCGGATCGTTCGGCCGCCGCCGCGACGAGGTCGCGATCAATGTGGAAAAAGTTGGCGAAGGCTTCCAGGGCGCCGGTCATCGGCCCGATTCCCGGCATGGGCTCCGGTTCGTCCGGCGCGAACACGTCCGCCTCGACCCCGCTCAGCCAGAGGAGGTAGAACAGCCG